>OHPW01001005.1_pt1 | contig 17754 bp, 20 predicted proteins | sample 1577771 | NCBI WGS metagenome assembly OHPW01 (sample SAMEA3879608, study PRJEB24766) | human gut metagenome | biome: human-associated habitat; feature: feces | place: USA | collected 1985/1987
AGTCGAAACACCCCTCCCTGCCTCTGGCCCGCGCGGAGCGCAAGCCACTTGACCATAAGAGAAAACCTGCCCCACGCTACCAGCGCGCGCACCTGCTAAAAAATCCAGCCCTACAGCAACAGCGCTCTGCCCCGCACACGCCCGCTTGACGAAAACATATCCCGCCGAAAAATCGATTCACCCTAAGAAGTCTCACCTCACAGAAAGCAGAAAGGACAGAAGATGTTTACTGCCAAACAGTTCGCCGGCACCCACTGCGGCTGCCGCTACCAGCAGGACTACCGCCCCACGCTGGGCCGGGACGGTAAAAAAGAGTCCGGCACGCTGGAGGTCATCAAATTCTATTACGACGGTGCCATCCGGATGGAGCAGCACTGCTATGGCGAGGCGGCGACCTTCGTGTTCGGCGTCTGGGCCAAGGGGATGGACGCCGACGGCACCCTCCACTGGGCACTGCCCGACCGCCGCAAGAGCTACTACGACGAGGACTATCTGCCCAAGAAGCTGGACCGGGTGGACGAAGAGGGAAACCTCTACTTCGACGGCAGCCCCTTCCCGTGGCGGCTGGCCGACGACTTCGCGGAAGACAAGCGCTGGGGCTACCCGAAGTGGAAGGTGTTGCTGGGAAAACTCACCGGAAAAGGCCTGAAATGTGACTGAATCACGAAATTCGAGTATTCCCATTGACATACTAGGGAATGATATGATATAACTATTCCGTCAAATGGAATCCATGCGGGTGCGTCCCGGCCCCCGAGAAGGCGCGGCGTACCCACATTTCAGCAGAAAGGAATCATTCCTATGGAAAACACAGAAAAAGTGGTTTATCTGGATAACGCTGCTACCACCGCCTGTGCCCCCGAGGCTCTGGCTGTGATGGTCGAGGCCCTGAGCGGTGCCTGCGGCAACCCCAGCAGCCATTACAGTGTGGGCTATGAGGCCAAGGAATTTGTGGATAAGGGCCGCGCACAGGTGGCAAAGGCCATCAACGCATCCCCGGCCGAGATCTTCTTTACCGGCTGCGGCTCTGAGGCCGACAACTGGGCGGTGAAGGGCACTGCCTTCACCAAGGCACGCCAGAACAAAAAGCACCTCATCACCAGCGCGTTCGAGCACCACGCCATCATGCACAGCATGGCGGCCCTCGAGCGTATGGGCTTTGAGGTCACTTATATCAAGCCCACCACCGAGGGCTATATCCGCCCCGAGGACGTCGAGGCTGCTATCCGCCCCGACACGGCCCTCATCAGCATCATGATGGCCAACAACGAGATCGGCACCATCCAGCCCATCAAGGAGATCGCGGAGATCGCCCACAAGCATGGCATCTGGATGCACACCGACGCCGTTCAGGCAGTCGGTGCGATCCCCGTGGACGTCAAGGAGCTGGGCGTGGATATGCTGTCCATGAGCGCTCACAAGTTCAACGGCCCCAAGGGCATGGGCGCACTCTACTGCCGCAAGGGCATCTGGCCCCAGAACCTCATCGACGGCGGCAGTCAGGAAGCACGCCACCGCGCAGGCACCGAGAACGTCGCAGGCATCGCTGGTATGGGCAAGGCCCTCGAGATGGCCACGGAGCATCTGGAAGAGCGGATGGCCCACGAGAAGGTGCTGCGCGATTACGTCATCGACCGTGTCCTGAAGAACATCCCCGAGGCACGCCTGAACGGCGGCCTTGAGCACCGTCTGCCCGGCAATGTGAACATCAGCTTCCCGGGTCTGGAGGGCGAGACCATCCTGTTGGACCTCGATATGCACGGCATCTGCGCCTCGACCGGCTCTGCCTGCAACTCTGACAGCCTCGACCCCAGCCATGTCCTGCTGAGCATCGGCGTGCCGGAGGAGATCGGCCACGGTTCCATGCGGTTCACCTTTGGCCCGCAGAACACCATGGAAGAAGCAAAATATCTGTGCGATGTGCTGGAGGAGGTCATTCCCCGCCGTCGTGCTATGAGTTGTATGTGGCTGCAGGGTCAGAACACGGCCCGCCAGTTCAGCCTGAAGGGAGAGCAGTAATTATGGCAAGTATGTATAGTGCCAAGGTCATGGAGCATTTCGCAAATCCGCACAACGTAGGTGAGCTGCCCGACGCAAACGGCGTGGGTGAAGTGGGCAACCCCAAGTGCGGCGACATCATGCGGATGTACCTCAAGATCGAGAACAACGTCATCGTTGATGTCAAGTTCCTCACCTTCGGCTGCGGCGCAGCCATTGCCACCAGCAGCATGGCCACTGACCTCATCAAGGGCAAGACCGTGGACGAGGCTCTGAAGCTGACCAACAAGGCTGTTGTCGAGGCTCTGGAAGGTCTGCCTCCCATCAAGGTCCACTGCTCTGTTCTGGCTGAGCAGGCCGTCAAGTCGGCGCTGTCTGACTACTACCGTCGTCAGGGCATCGACCCGGAACCCATTGTGGGCAAGCTGGAAGAGGACTGCGACCATTGCAGCGGCGAAAGCTGCGGCCGCTGAGATGTCCCCGGCTCGATAATTGAATAAGCAAGGCCCGGCGGATGCTGTACAAGCGTCTGCCGGGCCTTTTTTGCACCCCGGAGGCGGGCGGCGCATAGGATAGCGCACTGAGGATAGGGGGAGGGGGCCTTACAGTGGAAGGACGGAAGCAGTTTGCGGTGGTGGGCAGCGACGCCCGGCAGGCGGCAGCGGCCCGGGCGCTGGCCCGGGCAGGGTACAGTGTGGGCGGGCCGGAGAAGATCGCGGTGGCGGATTATATCCTGCTGCCTCTGCCGCTGGACGCGGCCCGGACGCCGCTGGCCGAGCTGCTGCGGGCCGCACGGCCCGGCACGCTGGCGCTGGGCGGGATGCTCTCGGCGGAGGCGAAGGCCATCGCTGCCGAGGCGGGGGTGGAGCTGGTGGACTACTTCGCCCGGGAGGAGCTGACCATCCGCAACGCCATCCCCACGGCGGAGGGCTGCATCGGCATCCTGATGGCGGAGCGCAGCCGCACCCTGTGGGGCAGCAGCATCCTCCTCACCGGCTTCGGGCCGGTGGGGCAGGCGCTGGGCCTCCGGCTGGGGGCGCTGGGGGCGCAGGTGACAGCGGCGGCCCGCCGTCCGGCCCAGAGGGCGCTGGCGGAGAGCTTCGGGCTGCGGAGCGTGGCCATCGGCCGGCTCGGGCATCTGGCCCCGGCCTTCGACACCGTGGTGAACACCGTCCCGGCGCAGGTGCTGAGTGCGGAGGTGCTGGCCCGGCTGCGGCCGGAGAGCCTCATCGTAGATCTGGCGTCCCGCCCCGGCGGCACCGACTTTGAGGCCGCCCGGCGGCTGGGCCACAGAGCCATCCATGCGCTGAGCCTGCCCGCCGCCTGTGCGCCCGAGACGGCAGGGGAGGCGGTGGCCCAGACGGTGTGCGAGATGATCGGGCAGAGGGAGGAAGCATGATGAGAGGAACGAGAACGCGCTGCGCGGCCTTTGCGGTCTGCGGCAGCTTCTGCACGCTGGATGCGGCGCTGGATGCGGCCCGGGCGCTGCGGGGGCAGGGGTGGGAGCTTCTGCCGGTGATGAGCTTTGCGGCGGGGCAGGACACCCGCTTTGGCCGGGGGATGGGCTGGCGGCAGCAGCTCGAGGGCCTGACCGGGCATCCGGTGCTGGATACCTTGCAGGCCGTCGAGCCTCTCGGCCCGCGCCGTCTGGCCGACGCCCTCGTCATCGCGCCCTGCACCGGGGCCACGCTGGCCCGGCTGGCCGAGGGTCTTTCTGATACGCCGGTGACACTGGCGGCGAAAAGCCTGCTCCGGGTGGGAAGCCCTATCGTGGTGGCCGTCTCCACCAACGACGGGCTGGGGGCATCCGGGGAGAACATCGCCCGGCTCTACCAGCGCAAGCACTATTATTTTGTGCCTTACGGGCAGGATGACCCGAACACGAAGCCCCAGAGCCTCAAGGCGCGGTTCGAGCTGCTGCCCCAGACCCTCGAGGCGGCGTTGGAAGGACGGCAGCTGCAGCCGGTATTGCAGTGTCCATGTGGATGAGAAAGCTTTTCAGCCGGGGAAAAGTGTGGTATACTAACAGCATCTATGAAGATTTGTGGAGAATAAACGAATGAAAAAATACCTCGCTGCGCTTCTCACAGCGTTGCTCCTGCTCTGTATGGCCCTGTCCGCCGGTGCCGTCGGCCCGGCCCTGACGGCGACGGAGGCCTACTGCATCCTTGATGCAGACACCGGCCTTGTGCTGGCGCAGCAGAATATGAACGAAGAGCTGCACCCGGCGTCCATCACCAAGGTGATGACGCTGGGCCTTGCCTGCCAGAAAGCGCAGGGGAACTGGGACGGCGTCAAGCTTACCGTCTCCCACGAGGACGTCTACTCCCTCGCGGGCACCGATTCCAGCCACATCGCCCTGCAGGAGGGCGAGGAGGTGCCCTTGCAGGATGCGCTCTACGGTACCATGATCGCCAGTGCCAACGACGGCGCGAACCTGCTGGCCGAATACTTCGGCGGCGGCACCATCGAGGGCGGCGTGGCGGCGATGAACGCGCAGGTGGAGGCACTGGGCCTTGAACACACCCACTTCGCCAACCCCCACGGCATCAGCAACGACGACCACTACACCAGCTGTTACGACATGGCCCAGATCCTGCGATGGGCGCTGGAGCAGCCGGGATTCGAGACGGTCTTTACCCGCAACGAGATGTACACCATGCAGCCCACGAACATCCAGCCGGTGACCCGCTATTTCTCCCAGCAGGACAAGATGCGGCTGCATTACAGCAGGTATTATATCCCTGCCATCCTCGGCTCAAAGATCGGCTACACCAACATCGCCCGTTACAGCTACGTCTGCCTCGCGGAGCAGAACGGCGTCCGCCTCATCTGCGTGACCATGCAGAGCCAGACCAAGCCCGATAAGTACAGCGATGTCCGCACCCTGCTGGAGGATGCGTTCGCCCGCTTCACGAGCTACACCGACCTGCCCGCGAAGGGGCTGACCGAGGAGCTGGAGGTCGTGGGCGGCGGCGGGACGCTGGGCCGCGTGACCGTCACCGACCCGGGCGTCCGGCTGCTGCTGGCCGACGGTGTGACGGCGCAGGACGTCTCGGTGTCGCTGGAGCTGCCCGAGCGGTACGTTCTGGGTGCTTCGCCGGAGGTGTATGCGGTGTATACCGTCAGCGGCGGGGACAAGCAGGAGTCGATGAGCGTCCGGGTCCCGGCGGTCATCACCGGGCTGGACGAGCTGCTGGACGCAAACGTGGGCCGGGAGCTGGAGACCGCCTCCGACGTCCGGCCTGCCAAAACTGCCGGAATGCTCATCCTCATCTCGCTGGCCTGCACGGCTGCTGCTGCGGTCGTCACAGTGGGTGTGATGAGGCTGCTGCGCCGCCGGAACAGAAAGACCCGGAAGCACTGAATCTACGCGCAAAAGCCGCAAAAAGGCTTTTCCATATACAACAAATCGACAAAAAACGATAAAACAAAACAGAGAGGAAAATCATTATGGGTAAGTTCACGTTTACGCAGACCGAGATCCCCGGTGTCGTCGTCATTGAGCCGCAGGTGTTCGGCGATGACCGCGGCTACTTCATGGAGACGTATCAGAAGGACCAGTTCGTCGAGGCCGGCATCGACAAGGAATTTGTGCAGGACAACCAGAGCCGCTCCACCCGCGGCGTGCTGCGCGGCCTCCACTTCCAGAAAGAGCACACGCAGGGCAAGCTGGTGCGTGTGACCAAGGGCGAGGTCTTTGACGTTGCCGTGGACTGCCGCCCCCACAGCGCCACCTTCGGCAAGTGGGTGGGCGTGACCCTCTCCGAGGAGAACAAGAAGATGTTCTATATCCCCGAAGGCTTTGCCCACGGCTTCCTCGTGCTGAGCGACGTGGCCGAGTTCTGCTACAAGTGCACTGACGTCTACGACCCCACCAGCGAGGGCGGCATCCCCTACGATGACCCCACCGTCAACGTCCAGTGGCCCGACTGCGGCTGTGAGCACAAGACCAGCGCCAAGGACAAGCTCCACGAGCCGTTTGCCGCCCAGAAGTTCGAGTATTTTGAAAAGTGGTGATCGCCGGTGAAAAAGCTCAAGGCAATGTTCAACGGCCTGTGGTGCTACCGCTATCTGCTGTGGAACCTCGTCAGCCGTGACTTCAAGCTCAAATACCGCCGCAGTGTGCTGGGCGTGGTGTGGAGCGTGCTCAATCCCCTGCTCATGTGTCTGGTGTACTGGGCCGTGTTCAGCAGCCTGATGGATATGCGGGGCAGCGGCATCGACAACTTCCCGGTCTTTTTGATGTGCGGCCAGCTGCTCTTCAACTTCTTCAATGAGGCCACCTCCACCAGCATGAGCAGCGTCCTCGGCGCGGCCTCCCTGCTCAAGAAGGTCTATATCCCCAAGTACGTCTTCCCGCTGGAAAAGTGCTGCTTCGCCATGGTCAACTGCGTCTTCAGCTTCGTGGCGCTGGCGCTGGTGATGGTGTTCACCGGCAGCCCCATCCACATCACGGTCTTCGAGGCGCTCTACCCGCTGGTGACGCTCTTCTTCTTCAGCCTCGGCGTGGGCCTCTTCCTCGCGGCGGCGACGGTGTTCTTCCGGGACATCATGCACATCTGGAGCGTCTTTATCACGGCGCTGCTCTACTTCTCCGCCATCTTCTATGACCCCACCCAGATGACCTTCTCCATCGGCGGCTTCAATATGCAGCAGATCATCAAGCTGAACCCGATGTACTGGTATATCACGGGCTTCCGCCGCACCCTGATGTGGGGCATCCCGCTGGACATCAATATGTTCCTCGTCTGCGGCCTGTGCGCCGTCGTCTCGATGCTGGTGGGCGTCCAGATGTTCCGCAGGACACAGGACCGCTTCGTGCTGCATATATAAGGAGGAGAGAACGATGGAACCTATCATCAAAGTGGACAATGTATCCATGTGCTTCAATCTCTCCACCGAAAAGCACGAGAGCCTGAAGGAATACCTCCTCGCTATGGTGCAGGGGCGCTTGCAGTACGATGAGTTCTACGCCCTCAGGGACGTGAGCCTCGACATCATGCCCGGCGATTTCTACGGCCTTGTGGGCCTGAACGGCTCGGGCAAATCCACCCTGCTCAAGACCATCGCGGGCGTGTATAAGCCCAGCAAGGGCAAGGTGACGGTCAACGGCACCATTGCGCCCCTCATCGAGCTGGGCGCAGGCTTCGACATGGACCTGACTGCCCGGGAGAACATCTACCTCAACGGCACGGTGCTGGGCTTCTCGCCCAAGTATCTGGACGAGAAATTTGACGAGATCGTGGAGTTCAGCGAGCTGCAGAACTTCCTCGACGTCCCGCTGAAGAACTACTCCTCCGGCATGGTGGCCCGCATCGGCTTCGCCATCGCCACCATCACCAAGCCCGACATCCTCATCGCCGACGAGGTGCTGTCGGTGGGCGACTTCCTCTTCCAGCAGAAGTGCGAGAAGCGGATGAAGGAGCTGATGGCAGGCGGCACCACGGTCATTCTGGTGTCCCACTCCATCGAGCAGATCGAGCGGATGTGCAGCAAGGTGGCATGGCTGAGCCACGGCCGCCTCAGGATGAACGGCGACACCCAGACTGTCTGCAACGCCTACAAGGCCGTGCAGCGGGGCGAGGCATAAGGCGATGGATGTACGACTCAAACGCGCCAAAGAGCTGGCGGGCTATGCCGTCCGGCTCACAAAGGACGAGGGCCTGCCCACGATGGTGAAGCGGGGCGCGGGCTTTGTCCGCCGCCGCTTCTTCGGCAAGAGGACGCGCTATCTGCCCGGCAGAAAGGTGCTGGAAGCCCAGAGGGCCGAGATGGCAGGAAAAACCGCCGAGGACTGCGGCCTGCCCACCATCTCCATCCTGACCCCGCTGTATAATACGCCCGAGAATTACCTGCGGGAGTTTCTGGATTCCTTTGTGGGCCAGACGGCTCCCAACGGTCAGCTCTGTCTTGCCGACGCCTCCGATGACGCCCACCCCGAGGTGGAGCGTATCGTCCGGGAATATCAGCAGAAAAATCAACGCATCGGATACAAAAAGGTCGAAAACAAGGGCATCGCCGCCAACACCAACGCCGCCGAGGCGCTGGCCGACGGCGAATACCTCGCCCTCGCCGACCATGACGATGTGTTGGCCCCCCATGCCATGTATGCGATGGGAAAGGCTATTTTGCAGCTGCGCCAGAGGGGCGAGCCGGACGGCTTTGTCTACAGCGACGAGGCCCTCTTCTCAAAGAGCATCAAAAAGCCGATGGTAGGCCATTTCAAGCCCGATTATGCCCCGGATTATCTGCTCTGCTGTAATTATATCTGCCATCTGGCGGTCTTCAGGCGGGCGCTGTACGAGCAGCTGGGCGGCGAGCGGCCCGCCTGCGACGGCAGTCAGGACCACGACCTCTTCCTCCGCCTCATCGAGCAGACCGGCGGCGCGGCCCATGTCCCGCAGGTGCTCTACTACTGGCGGGTCCACGCCGGTTCGACCTCCGGCGGCACCGAGGCAAAGCCCTATGTGGCGGCGGCGGCGAAAAAGGCGCTGGCCGACCATCTGGCCCGCACCGGGCGCACCGGCAGGGTGGAGGACGGCATTTTCCCCAGCACCTACCGGGTGAAGTGGGACATCGAGGGCGACCCCAAGGTCAGCATCCTCATCCCCAGCAAGGACCACATCGACGACCTCGAGAAGTGTCTGCACAGCATCTGGACCAAGACCGAGTGGGACAACTTCGAGGTCATCGTCATCGAGAACAACTCCACCGACCCGGCCACCTTTGCCTATTACGAGGCGGCAGAGAAGCGGTACGACGGGCTGAAGGTGGTGACGTGGCCGGAAAAGGGCTTCAACTTCTCGGCCATCAACAACTTTGGCCGGAAAGCCGCGTCGGGCGAGTACCTGCTGCTGCTGAACAACGACGTGGAGGTGCGGAACGGCGGCTGGCTCACCGAGCTGCTGCGTCCGTGTGCCCACCCCGGCGGCGCGGCCGTCTGCGGCGCGATGCTCTATTACCCCGACGAGACCCTCCAGCACGCAGGCGTCGTCACGGGTCTGGGCGGCTACGCGGGCCACAGCCACAAGTACAAGAAGGCCGGCGGCAGCGGCTATATGTTCCGCACCGCGACGGTGCAGGACTTCTCTGCGGTCACGGGAGCCTGCCTGCTGGTGAAGGCCAGTGTGTGGGATGAAGTGAACGGCCTCGACGAGAAGTTCGCCGTGGCCTTCAACGACGTGGACTTCTGCCTCCGGGTGCGGGACCGGGGCTATCGCATCGCGTGGACGCCCTATGCCCAGCTGACCCATTACGAGAGCAAGAGCCGGGGCGGCGATGAGAAGGATCCCGCCAAGGCAGCCCGCTTTGCGGCCGAACAGCAGCGTCTCTACGACGTTCACGGCAAGGCGGACATCCTTGACGACCCCTATTACAATCCCAGTCTGACCCGCGACCGGGAGGACTTCTCGGAGAGCGGCGACCTGCGGAACCTGAAAGAGGGAAAAGTGACTGTGAGGTGGCGGAACGCATGAACATCAAGGGCCATTTTGAGACCATCACCCGGCATAAGCTGCTGGTGATGAAATACTGCTTTGCCTGCGGACTGTACGAGCAGGGCCTTGCCCACGACCTGAGCAAGTACAGCCCCACCGAGTTCATCCCCGGCTGCATCTACTATCAGGGTGACCACAGCCCCAACGAGGCGGAGCGGGAGGCCAAGGGCTACACCTCGGCGTGGCTCCACCACAAGGGCCGCAACAAGCATCACCTCGAGTACTGGATCGACTACAGCACCACCAAAGCGGGGCTGACCGGCATGAAGATCCCGCTGCGGTATGTCTGCGAGATGGTCTGCGACCGGGTCGCAGCCAGCCAGATCTATCTGGGTGACAGGTACACCGACGCCTCTCCTTGGGAGTACTACGAGCGCAGCAGAGACCACTACCTCCTCCACCCCGAAACGAGAGCGCTGCTGGAAAAGCTCCTCCAGATGGTGCGCGACCTCGGACAGGAGCGGACGTTTGCCTACATGAAGTTCCTGCTGGGCTGCGAAAAAGATTACTGAGTAAAAACAGGAATGCCTCCGGCTGCTGCGTCTCCGGAGGCATTTTTCAGGGGCGGTATACGCCGCAAAGCCAAACATCCCCCAGCCCGGACGGGACACCGCTCAGGCTGGGGGATGCTGTTTTTCAAAAGCAGAGAAGATCAGTCTTCGCTGTTGTCGATCTGGATATAGTGGGGGCCGCGTTTGTCCACAAAGAGCAGCACGCCGGTCAGCGTGACAGCCAGACAGGTCAAAACAGCGAGCAGTACTTTCAGAAATTTCATGGTCAGACCCTCCTTAACGGGATGCGCCCCGGGCACGGGGTGCGCCCTGAGCTTTGTTGATTGTAGTATAGCATATTCCTGCCGGAAAGGCAAACGACCGGACTTTGGGAAAAGTTGTGCGATACGAACGAAAAAATAGGAGGTTAGTCTCAACTAATCGTGAAAAACAGCCAAGAAATTTAAGAAAATCCTCTCATTTTGGCCTTGTTGTCGTTGACTTCCCACCGCAAAATGATACAATAAGTGTGTTAAGCAGCACCTGTCCCTGTACCAGTGCGCCTGCATGGGCGTGGGGACGGCAATTCAAGCAGAATGGGGGATTTAATTCCATGTTGAACAAGCTGAAACGTGCGGCGCTTGGCGCGCATACGCCGCATGACAAGGCAACTGCTGCAAGCAAACCGGTCCCGATGCCTCTGCCCGCGCAGGTACGCATCCTGATGAGCCAGCACATCGGCGCTCCCGCCAAGGCATTGGTGAAGAAGGGCGACGAGGTGTTCGTCGGTACCAAGATCGGTGAAGCTGGCGGCTTTGTGTCTGCAAATATCCACTCCAGCGTTTCGGGCACCGTGGCGGCTGTGGAGCCGTTCCGTCTGTCCAACGGCCGTATGTGCGACTCTGTGGTCATCAAGACCGATGGCAAGCAGACCGTAGACCCCGCCGTGAAGGCTCCTGAAGTGACCGATAAGGCCAGCTTCCTCGCCGCAGTGCGGGAGAGCGGTCTGGTTGGTCTGGGCGGCGCAGGCTTCCCGACCGACGTCAAGCTCCAGCCCAAGGACCCCGTGGACACCCTGCTCATCAACGCCTCCGAGTGTGAAGTCTGGCTGACCAGTGACACGCAGGAGATGCTGAATTGTGCAGACGACATCATCCGGGGCATCGAGGCGGTGCTGAAGTACACCGGCATCCCGAAGTGCGTTATCGGCATTGAGAACAACAAGCCCGAGTGCATCGACCTGCTGTGCCAGAAGACCAAGGACAAGCCCGCCATCGAGGTCAAGCCCCTGCCCAGCGTCTACGGCACCGGCGCAGAGCTGATCCTCATCGAGAAGTGTCTGGGCCGCGAGGTCCCGCACGGCGGCCTGCCTGCCGCAGCCGGCGCCATCGTCATGAACGTGACCAGCGTGTCCAGCCTCGGCAAGTATCTGGCTACCGGTATGCCGGTGGTCAGCCGCGTCATCACCGTGGACGGCGATGCCTGCGAGAAGCCCCAGAACCTCATCGTCCCTGTAGGTACTTCCTATGAGGATGTCCTGAACACGGCCGGCCTGAAGGGCGGCGTGACGCTGGGCAAGGTCGTGGCCGGCGGCGCGATGATGGGTCCCGCAGTGCGTGACCTGAGCTACCCCACCACCAAGACCACCTCCGGCCTCATCATGCTGAGCGAGGCTACGGCACAGCCTCCGCAGGTCAACCCCTGCATCCGCTGCGGCCGCTGCGTCGAGTACTGCCCGATGGGTCTGGAGCCTGTCGAGGTCAATCAGGCCTACGCAGCCCGCGATGTTCAGGAGCTGGGCAAGCTGCACGTTGATTACTGCTTCAACTGCGGCTCCTGCACCTTCGTCTGCCCGGCCAAGCGCCCCTGCACCCAGATGATGGGTCTGGCCAAGGCATTCTATCTCGGTGAAATCAAAAAAGGAGGCAATAAGTAATGGATACGAAGCTTATTGTTTCGGCCTCCCCGCACCTGCGCTCTGAGGAGACGACCACCGGCCTGATGGCCAACGTGATCGTGGCCCTGACCCCGTGCGTCGTGGCCTCTGCCATCATCTTTGGTCTGCGTGCCCTGCTGGTCACTGCCGTGTCGGTCGTGGCCTGCGTGGCGTTTGAGTGGCTGTACTGCAAGCTGATGAAGAAGGCAAACCCCATCGGCGACCTGTCTGCTGTAGTCACCGGCATCATCCTCGCCCTGAATGTGCCTGTGGGGATGCCCATCGGTGAGCTGCTCATCGGCGACTTCGTGGCCATCATCGTGGTCAAGCAGCTGTTCGGCGGCATCGGCATGAACTTTGCGAACCCCGCTCTGGTGGGCCGTATCGTGCTGTTCATCAGCTTCGCCGGCGCGATGAACAAGTGGGTGTTCCCGGATGCAGCTGTCGATCAGCTGTCCTCCGCGACCCCGCTGGCCGTGGCTGACCCCAACAAGCTGAGCCTGCTGGACCTCTTCATGGGCGTCCATGGCGGCGTTCTGGGCGAGACCTGCGCTCTGGCCATCGTGCTGGGCCTGATCTACCTCGTCGTCACCAAGACCATCAGCATCGCCATCCCCGCCGCCTATGTTGGCAGCATGTTCCTGTTCTACCTCATTGCCACCCACAGCGTCCACGCTGCACTGGTGGCTGTGCTGAGCGGCGGCCTGCTGTTCGGCGCTGTGTTCATGGCGACCGACTACGTCACCAGCCCCTTCACCCTGAAGGGCAAGCTGGTCTACGGCGTGGCGCTGGGCATCGTCACCTTCGCCATCCGTTACTGGGGCAGCTACACCGAGGGCGTGTCCTTCGCGCTGCTGTTCATGAACCTGTGGGTCCCGTACATCAATGATATGACCCGCCAGACGCCGTATGGCTACGTCAAACCTGCAAAGAAGGAGGCTGCTGGCAAATGAATAAGTCTACTTGGGATAGCACGGTAAAGCCGGTGGTCGTGCTGAGCGTGATCGCACTGGTGGTCAGCTTCCTGCTGGCTCTGGTCAACTCCTTTACTGCGCCCATCATCGACGCCAACCAGAAGGCCGCCACTCTGGCAGCTTATGTGGACGTCATGCCCACTGTTTCTGACGCAAAGACGCTGGAAGAAGTGACCGGCTACACCACCGAGAACGTCACCGGCGTGGTCAAGGCTGAGGATGGCAGCATCGCCATCAAGGCTGAGGAGAAGGGCTTCGACGGCGGCATCCTGTCCGTCATCATGGGCTTCGACACCAACGGCACCGTCACCGGCATCTGGGTGGATGCTTCCACTCAGACCAAGGGCATCGGCTCCAATGTCGCAACGGATACCTTCCTTGCCCAGTTCAACGGCATGGACGGCACCCAGAATATCGCCATCGGTCAGGGCTTTGACGCATATAGCGGCGCGACCATTTCCTCTAAGGCACTGTTCGCCGCCATCAACGACTGCGTCAACTGCTACAACGAGCTGGCATAAAGGAGGTTGGTAAGAAATGGCATCTGAAAACAAGTCCAAGGTAAGCATCCTTACCAACGGCATCATCAAAGAGAACCCCGTTCTGCGTCTGGTTCTGGGCACCTGCTCCTGTCTGGCAGTCACCACGGCAGTTTCCAGCGCACTGGGCATGGGCGCAGCCTTCACCTTCGTGCTGGTCTGCTCCAACATCCTGATCTCGCTGCTGCGCAACGTGATCCCCGCGAAGGTCCATCTGCCCTGCTACATCGTCATCATCGCAGGCTTCGTCACCATCGTCCAGATGGTCATGCACGCCTACATGGACAGCCTGTACACCGCTCTGGGCGTCTTCCTGCCCCTGATCGTCGTCAACTGCATCATCCTCGGCCGTGCCGAGATGTTCGCCTGCAAGAACAACGTCGTTGACTCCGCACTGGACGGCGTCGGCATGGGCATCGGCTACACCCTCACCGTCGTGCTGATGGCTACCATCCGCGAGGTGCTGGGCAGCGGCACTTGGCTGGGCTTCCAGGTCCTGCCCGACAGCGTCGCCCGCATCGGCATCATGACGCAGGCTCCCGGCGCGTTCTTCTGCTACGGCATCCTGATGGCTGGCTGTGTCTGGCTGGAGGGCAAGCTGGATGCGCGCATCGAGCGCAAGAGCTGCTGCGACATCGACAATCTGAAGAAGGAGGGCTAATAAGATGCTCGTCAAACTCGCTGCTATCTTCTTCAGCATGATCCTTGTCAACAACTACGTGCTGGTGAAGTTCTATGGCATCTGCCCGTTCTTGGGCGTTTCCAAGAAGCTTGACTCCGCCGTGGGTATGTCTGGCGCCGTCATCTTCGTCATGTTCATGGCTACGGCCGTGACCTTCCCGCTGCAGATCTTTGTTCTGGACCCCGCCGGTCTGAGCTATCTGCAGACCATCGTGTTCATTCTGGTCATTGCAGTCCTCGTGCAGTTCATCGAGATCTTCCTGAAGAAGTATGTCGTGGCTCTGTACAATTCTCTGGGCGTTTACCTGCCCCTGATCACCACCAACTGCTGCGTTCTGGCTGTCACCATTCTGGTCGTCGATGACTACGGTGCCGATGTGGCTGCTCTGGGCTTTGGCGCTGCTTACATCGAGGCTCTGATCTGTGCCGTGGGCGCAGGCGTCGGCTTCATGCTGGCAATGGTCATGTTCAGCGGCGTGCGCAAGCGTGTGGAGGCCTGTGATCCCCCCGCTTCCTTCAAGGGCCTGCCCATCACTCTGCTGGCCGCAGCGATCACCAGCCTGTCCTTTATGGGCTTTGGCGGCATCGTTGAGAATCTGTTCAATGTGACGCTGTAAAGGAGGAACAGGATTTATGAATATCGCATCTGCTGTTATCCTCTGCACCATCGTCGGTGCTGTCGGCGCAATCATTCTGGTCGCCGCTGCCAAGTTCATGGCAGTTGAGGAAGACCCCCGCATCGAAGAAGTCGCCAGCTGTCTGGCCGGCGCAAACTGCGGCGGCTGCGGCTACGCAGGCTGTGCCGACTACGCAAAGGCCGTCGTCATGGACGGTGTGCCCTGCGACAAGTGCGCCCCCGGCGGCCCCAAGGCTGCCGCCGCTATCGCCAAGATCATGGGCGGTGAGGCGAGCGCTGTGGAGAAGAAGGCCGTGGTCCAGTGTCAGGGCAGCTCCGAGCACTGCAAGCCCGCGTATGACTACAAGGGCATCCAGACCTGTGCCGCTGCGGCTACCCTGTACGGCGGCCCCAAGACCTGCTCCTTCGCCTGCATCGGTCTGGGCGACTGCACCAAGGTCTGTAAGTTCGACGCCATCCACATCGTGGACGGCGTGGCCAAGGTGGACAAGGACAAGTGCACCGGCTGCGGTGCCTGCGCCAACATCTGCCCCAAGAAGGTCATCATGATCGACGCAGGCGGCCCGCGCAAGCCGGTCGTCATGTGTTCCAATCAGGATAAGGGCGCTGTCGCCAACAAGCTCTGCACCACCAGCTGCATCGCCTGCGGTATGTGCGAGCGCACCTGTAAGTTCGACGCCATCCATGTCGTGGACGGCGTGGCCCGTGTGGACTACGACAAGTGCAAGGGCTGCGGTATGTGCGCCCAGAAGTGCCCGAAGAAGATCATCCTCTTCCCGCTGAAGGACGATCCGTATCCCCCGAAGCCCGTGGTGAAGCCTGCTGCCCCCGCAGCAGCAAAGCCCGCTGCACCGGCTGCAAAGCCGGAGGCTGAGGCAAAGCCCGAGACCAAGGCGGAATAAGCACTGACCTCAGAGAGGGCCGGACAAAAATGTCCGGCCCTCTTTTTATGTATGGAGAGAGCGCAAAAGGCTCTCCCTCTGGGAGAGCCTTTTGCGGAAACTCCGGTTGCATAAAACGCGCAACGCGCTATAATAAAACAGGATACAACGCGCTTATGGTGAGTGCGGACGGAAAAGGAAAACAGGAAAGAGGAACCATATGGAACAAAAGAACACCCGCCTGCGGAACGTGGGCTTCATCACCTTCTTTTTCAGCGGCATCTGTGCCATCTCCAGCGGCGTGGTGGTCAGCCTATTGCAGGAGCAGTACGGCTTTGCCTACGGTATGACCGGCACGCTGCTGTCCCTTATGAGCATCGGCAACCTGCTGGCGGGCTTTCTCATTGCGATGCTGCCCGGCAGGCTGGGGATGAAGCCCAGCATCCTGCTGCTGACCATCGGCTACGCGGTGGGCTACGCCATGATGGGCCTCAGCGGTGCGGTGGCTGTGCTGGCGCTGGGGTTCTTCCTCGTGGGCATCGCCAAGGGCAGCGTCATCAACACCTGCACCATCCTCGTCAGCGATCATTCGGCCGACCGCACCCGGGGCATGAACCTGATGCACAGCTGCTACGCCTGCGGCGCACTGCTCTGCCCCTTCTTCATCGCGGCGGCGGGCAGGGTGAGCGGCTCCTTTGCGGTGCTGGTGCTGGCGGTGCTGGGCCTGCTGCTCTGGCTGGTGTATATGGGCACTCCCTTCGCCGGGAAAGGCGCAGGCAGGAAGGAAGTCACCGACTGGAGCTTCCTCAAATCCACTCGCTTCTGGCTGCTGACCGGCCTGCTGTTCTGCCAGAACGCCGCCGAGCAGAGCGTCACCGGCTGGATGGTCACTTACTTTAAGGGCAGCGGCATCATCGCGGGTGCACTGGCGGCCTATACCGTCACCGTCATGTGGGGCGCGACCCTCGTGGCCCGTCTGCTCATCGCCTTCGTCTTTCCCTTCAAGCAGCCCCGCAAGGCCATGGTGGTCATGGGCGTGAGCTGCACCATCTTCTACATCCTGCTGGTGCAGGCCCGCAGTCAGGGAGCGGCCATTGCGCTGCTGTTCGCCTTCGCCTTTGCGATGGCGGGCATGAACCCCACCGCTGTGGCCAGCGCGGGCCGGATGACCAGCGTGACCAGTATGGGCATCATGCTGCCGGTGGCGGCCAGCGGTGCCATCCTGATGCCGTGGGTCATCGGCATGGTGGCCGAGGGTGCGGGCCTTGCCGCCGGTATGATGACCAACATCATCCCCTGCGTGGGTCTGGTCCTCTTTGCCATCCTCGTGGCACGGCTGCCGGAAGAATAAAGAAGACCAGAAGGGCCGCTGCGCACGCAGCGGCCCTTCTGGTCATTCGATGCCGCGAGCCTTTGCACTGAACTCGCAGCCGCAGTAATCCTGCCGGTAGAGGCCGTATTCCTCCGACAGCTGCAGGGAGCGCAGATAGCCGTTCTGCTTCTTGAAGTCGGAGGGCAGATGCCGGACACCGAACTCCTGTTCCAGCTCCTGCCCGATGGCGTTGATGCGCTTGGCGTCCTTATGGGGGCTGATGGAGAGGGTGGTGGTGAACCAGTCGAAGCCGTGCTCGGCGGCATACTGGGCAGCGCGGCGCATCCGCAGCCGGTAGCAGACGGTGCAGCGTCCGCCCCGCTCCGGCTCGTTCTCAAGGCCCGCCACGGCGGAGTAGAACTCCTGCGGGTCGTACCGATCCTCCACCACCGTCACCCCCAGCGGATGGGCGGCGGCGACGAAGCGCTCCAGCTCCTCGCCCCGGCGGTGATACTCGGCGGCGGGCCATGTGTTGGGGTTGTAGTAGAGGACGGTGATGTCGAAATACTGGCACAGCCGCTCCAGCACGGCGCTGGAGCAAGGCCCACAGCAGGCGTGCAGCAGCAGCCGGGGACGGGAAGCACCCAGAGTTTTCAACACTTCGTCCATCTGCTGTGAAAAATTGAGTTGGTTTGACATAAGAAAAGTCCTTTGCTATACTAAAAACGTAACGATTCGATAGAGCACCCTTCAAGCCTCTCCCTTTGGGAGAGGTGGCATTGCGAAGCAATGACGGAGAGGGCAAG
>OHPW01001006.1_pt1 | contig 17744 bp, 17 predicted proteins | sample 1577771 | NCBI WGS metagenome assembly OHPW01 (sample SAMEA3879608, study PRJEB24766) | human gut metagenome | biome: human-associated habitat; feature: feces | place: USA | collected 1985/1987
CTTGCCGATTCCCGTATCAAAAAACAGTTCCTGAACGTCCCGGAGCCGGCTGACATGGCCATTAATCAGATACTCACTCTCTCCCGAACGATAGACCCGCCGTGCTACGGTCAGTTCATCATAATCCATCGGAAGCTTATGATCCGAATTATCAATGGTGATGGCCACATAGGCAAATCCCAGAGGCTTTCTGTTTTCGGTACCGGAAAAAATAACGTCTTCCATCTTACTGCCCCGAAGCTGTTTGGCGCTCTGTTCACCAAGTACCCAGCGGACAGCATCTGCAACATTGCTCTTTCCGCTTCCATTTGGTCCGACAATACCTGTAATTCCGTTATGAAAGTCAAATTTAATCTTATTTGCAAAGGACTTAAACCCCTGCACTTCTATACTTTTTAAATACATAGAACACCTGCTTTATCTTTTTTTCAGCACATGAATCGCCTCATAGGCAGCCTGCTGTTCCGCCGCTTTTTTAGTCCTTCCTTTGCCTTTACCGTACGACCTGCCCCGGATCGTCAGTTCCACAGAAAATGATTTGTTATGATCAGGTCCTTCCTCGCCTATCAGATGATATTCTATCTCTCCTAGTTTTTCAGCCTGAACAATCTCTTGAAGGATAGTTTTACTATCATAAAAGAGTTTCTTATCTTCCTGATCCGTCAAAACAAAACGATGTATAAACTCTTTTGCATTAGTAAAACCACCATCTAAATAAATTGCTCCAATCACTGCCTCAAGTGCATCAGAAAGAATCGATTTTCTCTTTCTTCCACCTGTATGATCCTCGCCCCTGCCAAGACGTAAGTACTTTCCAAGGTCAAGTGGCTTTGTACAAAGTGCAAGAGTCGGCTCACAAACAATGCTTGCGCGCAGCTTGGTAAGCTCACCCTCAGGCTTTTGCGGATAATTGATAAACAAAAACTCACTTGAAACTATTTCCAAAACAGCATCGCCCAAAAACTCCAGACGTTCGTTATCAGAATGCTTTTTCATGTGCTTTTCATTGGCATACGAGCTGTGTGTCAGCGCCTGCTCAAGCAGATGTCGGTTCTTGAACGTATAGCCTATTTTGCTTTGAAATTCATTTAAATCTGCCATAATTTTTCCTCTATTTCTATATCTATCCATTTACATGTTCCGTGAGTATAACGAAAAGCCCTCATAATAAAGGGCTTTTCATTAGTTAAACATACTACTGCTCGCTTACAGCTTTTTTAATCTGCTCAACAGCATCGCCTACAGTGACGATTTTCTCTGCTTCCTCATTAGGAATCTCGATATCGAACTCTTCCTCGATACCCATGATGATCTGGTATACATCCAGGGAATCAGCACCCAGGTCATCCTGGAAAGTGGTCTCCATGGTGATCTCATCGGGATCTACATTTAATACCTCAGCAATAATTTTCTTTAACTTTTCGAATTCCATAACAGTTCCTTCTTTCCAAATATTTTGTAATTTTAATTATTTTCTGCAGCCTTATCTTCCAGACCGATCTGCTCTTTGATCTTTTCGTTGATCTTCTCTTCCTTAAATGCGATGCATTGCAGGATGGAGTTCTTCACTTCCACAGCCTTGCTGCTTCCGTGGGTCTTCACTACCAGACCGTTTAAGCCAAGCAGCGGAGCTCCTCCGTACTGGGAGGTATCGAAGCTCTTCAAGGTCTTCTTCAGCGCGGGCTTTACTAACAGTGCGCCGATCTTACTGCGCAGTGTGGACATCATTCCCTGCTTTACCTGATGCAGCAGTGCGGAGCTGACGCCCTCGTACATTTTCAGTACCACATTGCCGACAAACGCTTCACAGACGATGACATCTGCCACACCTGCCGGAATATCTCTGGCTTCTACGCTTCCAATAAAGTTGATCTCGGGACAATTCTTCAACAGAGGGAAAGTCTCCTTGACCAGCGCATTACCCTTTTCTTCCTCAGCACCGATATTCACAATACCGACTTTGGGATTCTTAACGCCCATAACGCTTTCCATATAGACACTGCCCATCTTGGCAAACTGTACTAACATGGAAGGTCTTGCGTCCACATTAGCACCACAGTCCAGCAAAAGGCTGACACCGTTCTCCGTAGGGATCAGGGGAGCCAAAGGAGGTCTCTCCACGCCACGGATACGGCCTACGATCACCTGTCCGCCTACCAGTACTGCACCGGTACTTCCTGCGGATACGAAAGCATCGCATTCACCGTTCTTCACCATATACATGGCTTTGCCAATGGAAGAATCCTTCTTACGGCGGATCGCCATAACCGGAGGTTCTGCAGTCTCGATGACTTCTTCGGCATGTACGACTTCCAGCTGTTCTGCATCGTAGGTATATGCCTTTAATTCTTCCCGGATCACCGGCTCCTTACCTACCAGGAATACTTTGACACGTTTGTCCGCATTGACAGCCTCTACAGCGCCCTTTACGATCTCGGTGGGAGCATTATCTCCTCCCATCGCATCTACAGCAACATTTACATATTCTGCCATTTCGTCGTTCCTTTACCTGTTTGTGTTTATCCGCTTATCATCAAACCGCTCCGTGGATCGCACCAAACAGTTTGATGATGGCAGATTCATTCTTACTATACTAAAGGCGTATATAAAAAGCAAGTGATTTTTTTGTGAAAGCAAAAGGAGACTCCTTTCGGAATCTCCTCTTTTCTTTTCACTTAATTTCGCTTCATTGATTTATAAATTAATCAACGCTTACGACCTGCTTCTTATTGTAAGAACCGCAAGCCTTGCAAACTCTGTGAGGCATCATCAGTGCACCACATTTGCTGCACTTTACCAATGTAGGAGCGCTCATTTTCCAGTTTGCTCTTCTCTTATCTCTTCTACCTTTGGAAGATTTATTCTTAGGACAAATAGACATCGTTACACCTCCTTATTCGCGTTGAAGATATCTTGGATTGCTGCCATACGAGGATCCGGTACGAAAGTATCGCAACCACATTCCTTCAGATTCCTGTTCTGACCACATACAGGGCAAATACCCTTGCAGTCTTCCTTACACAAGATCTTTGCCGGCCAATTCACCAGAATTTCATCGTACACAAAAGCCTCTACATCCAGCTGCCATCCATCCATAAAGCTCTGCTCGGTATCTTCTTCCTCACTTACTTCCGCTTCCGGAGAATAAACGATTCTGTCAAACTTAAGCTTCATTGCTGTAGGTACTTCAGTAAGGCACCTGTCACATTTCGTATCAAAGGTAAGCTCTGCAGTACCGGTTACTTTTGCCTTGTTCACACCGATGTTGGTAAAAGTAAGGGTAACGGGTGTCTTCTCCGTAATGGGGAATTCTCCCTGGCGGCTCTTAAAGCTTGTCATCTCAAGCGGAATGGCAACAGTTTCTACCTTGCCTTCGGATGTTAATACATCAGATAAACTTACTAACATAGCGACTCCTATGCAATATGTTGCGTAGAAAACACAAGTCTCCTACGATGTGTTGATTCACACACTGACTTATTATACATAGGCAATACTCTTTTGTCAACAAAATTTTGTAGGATTTTCATACAATTTTTGTATTCTATGTCCGCCTACTTTTCCAGTCCGTAACTGCGGATCGTCCATCCCATCTCATCATATCCAAATGTCATAAACAGATAAGATAATGAGTCCTCCTGTACCGGCCGGAACTCTACTTCCACCGTACAGTTACCCTTGCTGTCCGTATCCACCCCGGAAAGTCCCTTGATGCCCATGATCTCAACTTCGCCTGTGTATTCCTCCTGAAAATATGTATTTGTGAAATCCTTTGCGATCCGGTACACAGCCATTCTGTCTGCTGTTCTCTCCACTTCATCCAGTATTTTCAGTTCATCATCACCGCTCATAAGACCGTATCTCAGATTTAAGAAATAATATATTTCTATGTCATCAGGCCGTTTTCCCTCTTCCGACCATTTCACATACTGCTCCGCCTGTTCGTCGGATACATTTTCCTGATTGGAAAATACGATCATAATGAGTGACATTCCCTGGTCTACCTCTTTCTTTTCGATAATATTCAGGGAGTGAAAATACATTTCCTTATAGTCTTCCTCCACTGTCCCGGCATCTATATTGCCTCTGAGCAAATAATAGGTACTTCCGTCAAATTCCGCATAAGAAAGGATCCATTTTTCATTATAGCAGTAATTTACCATCAATAATTGTGCCGGATTCCCCTGTGTGGACTGCTCATAGAATTCATCCAGCAGTTCTGCCCCGCTACACTCCTCGAATTGAGTACTTAACACATACACCGGGTAGGCCTTCAGATCTTCCATATTAAAAGGAAGTTTTGACATTTCCTGTAAAATCACTTCTGGATTTCTTTTCCCTTTTAGGTTTTCCAGAATATTATCGGTCTGCACAAAGTTTTCCGCTTCCTGCACTGCCTCCTGTGTCTGTTCGTCTGTCTGTTCGACAGTGCTGGAGGTACTTACCGTTTCACTTTCCTGCACGACATTTTTACTCTCAGTTTCCTGCGTTTCTCCGCCGCAGGCTGTAAGAAATATACATACTAAAATCACTCCGGTCAGACTTTTCATCTGCCAATATTTTTTGCTTGTCTTCATATTGCCATCCCCCAACCTGTAATTATCATACTGCTGCATCAAATTTCCATGAACAAATGCACATGGGAATCAATTAAAATTTTCTTATTTCTTTTGCCAGACTAAACGGGATGATTTCTCCCGGTCTTGTCTCAGTATATGCCTTTTCCTTATGCATATACTCTACAATATCTTTTGCTCTGTAAGCACTAAACTTCATAATCACCTTGTCAAGAATGCTCTTTTCTCTGTCAGTCAATACGGAATAGTCCATATTGACAGTCGGATAGATATGAAGCATGGTATCACAGCTATAGCTCATTTCTTCCTGAATATTCAGTTTCTCCAGATTCATCAAACTGTAATGTCCAACCGGAAGCGCTCCCATAGCTTCATGTCTGTATACCATGCCTGTCATTGCCAATCCATTCTCAATAAAAGCCAGCACATCCGAATACCAAAGCATTTTCATCAATTTCACTTTAAACAGGTTATCTGTTTTCTCAGCAATATAGGAAATCATCGCCTCAATCTTTTCAATATTCAACATCGTAAATCCATTGGAATCCGAAGGTTCTTCAAAATTTGCATATTCACTCTCAAATGTTTGTCTGGTAAGAAATTCTTTTCCGTAAGAATCCAGCTTATCCACTATATGAGATCTGATTTCTACACGTTTTGACATCGTAAATTTGTCAGCATTCTTCTTTAAGAACTCTAATGCCTGGAGAGGATTATCCTTTATCAGTCGAAGCATGGTATCATAGGCCTCATCCTGAATTGCCTTACTTTCATAGCGGGAAATGGTCGCTTCTCCCCAACCTAGCAATTTTGCAAGATCTACCTGTGACAGACCATAGCTTTCTCTTAGTGCAACAATTTCTGTTGATGTAAGAAGTCCCATCTTGACACGATATGCATTCCTTGCATTCAAAAGATTCTCATTTGTCATTGCAGCTGTTTCAAATTCATTTTCATCTTCATCCGCATTTGCACAAAAATAAAATCTCTCCTCGTAGAATACTTCTTCTCCTTTTATTGTAATCGATGTTGTACGTTTTCTTTCTTCGATTTCATGCATTTTATCACATAATGGACAGTTCATGTGAACTTTTCTTATTAATATAGAGTTTTCCATTTTCCTACCTCCCAGTATTATTCCGCATTTATGCATAAGGAAATGTCATACGCCCCTTCGCATAATGAAACGATACACATAAAATATGCTTTCTCTGATCTCCCTTTATTTTTAACTTCACATATACCAGTTTACTGTCTATATCTTTTCCGAACACAAACAATAATGGCGGATTCACATCATCCCTGTCTATCTTCGTTTCTGAATACTCTTCCAGTTTTAGTTCCTTTAATCTGGCAATTACATCATCTATATCATAGTCGAGATCCAACATTGTATATGGAGTAGAGTATATTTGATCTTTCCCCTGTTTTTTCTTTCGAATCAGTATCATGTCTGTATTTATGTCAAAATCATCTTGTCCTAACAAGTCTTTTAATTCCTTCAGGAAAGCAACTACTTCTCTTTTTTTCGATTGTACACTAAGAAATATATAAAACACCTCCGTTTATTCTTCTATCAATTGATAGTATATCTATACTTTGATGCTATGTCAAGTTATGGAAATATTATTTATAAAAAAGAAGTATATAAATACATATATTTTCAAGCACAAAAAAAACGGAGCCCCGTCTTCCGTCGTAGTACTATGAAAGTTCCGACGTTTTCAAATCGCCCCATACCTTTCAAACCGCTCATATATCTAAAAAAGCTTGATTTTATTGAAAAATTCAATGTCCTTACAGGGCATTTTTTGTTAATTTTTTGGTATGTTGTATAATAATAGTACTACATAGCACTCTATCAGGCGGGGCATATGGCATACTATTTACTGCGGACCGTCCATCCCATCTCCTTGTTGGCACAGCCTGTCAGAAAGATCAAATTTACATATACCAAAACCTAAAACACTGATATTCAATATAGTAGTTATAGTTTTCACTTTTCATTATATTTTTCTATCATTTCTTTTTTTAGGCCAACTAACGCATCCATTCCTTTCTGGGTTGTAGCAAAAAATTCATTTTCACAAACTTGATTATATTTTACATATGTGGATTCACCACCTGTTTCACAAATATTATTTTCATGCTCTTGATATGAAAATATTGGTGTGAATGCATTTTCCACATACACCTGATATACAGGAATCTTCTCTCCAAGACCATCTGCCTGATTTTCGATAAAAACTAAATATTCCCCTCCCACTTCCATTATATTAACAAATCCTCTTTCGATGGAATATGGCTCTGAATATAAACTAAGTGACCAACGGCTGCAAGTAAGATATATATCTTGTCCCACCGCAGGCTCTGTTCCCTTATAAACATCTTCCACTTTGACCAGTTGCCTGCTTGTTCCTCCTATATGCTCCACATCTCCCAGTACAGATACCCGTATAATAACTGGGACCTGCGGTAAATTTACCGATAAATTCTCTGTCTCTTCAAGACATATATTTTCTGGAAGCTGTGCTACGTAAAGCTCATCTAAATATGACTTATCTTCTGCTATATTAGTATACGTTCTTTTTTCAAATATACCAAATACAGTTATCACTATAACAATTAGTAAGATAAAGCATGAACCCCATTTGCATTTCACAGTTCTGTCCCCTTTCTTTCAATGCGGCCATCTGCAATTTTATATACCTGGTCTGCCAATATCTTCATATCCTCCTGATTATGACTGGCTAAAAGAATTAAGGCTCCTCTTTCTTTTTCCTGTTCAATTAATTGTCTTATTTCCTTTATTCCTGCTTCATCCAGTCCGTTTGTAGGCTCATCCAGCATGATAACATCTGGCTTCTCCATGATGGCCTGTGCAATCACCAGTCTCTGCTTCATTCCCATTGAGTATTTACCAAATACCCTTTTGTCAGCCGGGTCAAGTCCAACCCGTTGTATTGCTTCTTCTACTTCCCGCTTACCAATCACTCCCTTTAACTGCGCAAGATATAATAAATTTTCCACTCCTGTCTTATTGGGATACAAGCCGGCATGCTCCAAAACAATCCCCTGACTTGGTAAAACAGCAAAGTCTTTGTGCAGTTCTTTATCATTCCAATAAATATTACCTGAATCAATCTTCATCAGACCCGATAATGCCCGAAACAACATGGTTTTTCCAGATCCATTTCTGCCCCAAAATCCATATATATTTCCTGTTTCCATTTCCAGACTGATGTCATTGAGTATTGTCTTACCCTTTATTTTTTTATGAATATTGTTTGCAATTAATTTCATATCAAATTGTCTCCATTTCCATGTCCTCTGCCAGTAAATCCTTCTTCTGTATCAATTGTCCTCCCATCAATACAGTAACTATACAGAATAGAGCCGGAATCAATATCGAAGTAACTAAATTCAAAGAATATCGGCTGTTGGCTAACTCAACTTCTAACAATGTGCTGCGATGCCATCCCAAAACGGTATGTGCTACTGGATTCAACCACAAAAAAACATATATGATGTCTTGTTTGATTTGCATTTTCGTCAATATATTTATGATACTGAGTGCTGCGGTACAAGTCATTTGCACAACCATAACCAATGTGAATGCAGCACTGCTTCCAATATTGATCGCAAGTAAATTAACTAACAGCACCAGGGTAAAATTCCATAACATAAAAATCAGAGCATGGCATCCCAATAAAATAAATCCACCTACGCTAAAAATCACCTGATATCGCAATACAGAAGCAATAGCGGTTGTGCTTAGAAATACCAGTTCAAATATGCATATGAAATTAATTAACTGTAACATTTCCTTTCCATACCATTTCATTCGATTCGGGCACCGACTAAACACATAGATACTGGCTGTGCAGAAATGACCATACAGCTTATTCCCAAAAACCAATATCATAATATAGTTTGGCATCATACGAAGCATAAATCCAATTAACTCCACTAAATTGCAACTCATGCTGAGTTCACCTCTGGATCCACTTAATTGTAATACCAGTTCTGATAGCGTTATTACTCCGTCAAACGGTCTGATAAAACCAAGCGATATGCAAATTCCGGAAAGTATTCCAATTAAAATTACTACTCTTTTTTCATGATGCATATTACCATTTATCCTTATTCCTTCCATAAAGGTAAAAACCGAATATTGTTATTATTATAATTCCTACCCCCATCAGTGGAACGATAATATTTTTAGGGGTATCATCAAAAAGAAGCAAATACTTATACCAGCTTAATGAACTCTTATTTCTATCCAGAATATTAAGATATGTAGTCGCATTCAATAGAACAAAAGTCGGTAAGATCAGCAACGTGCGATATTTAACCGTCAAAGCAAATGAGATTGCTACGGGAAGCGTACCAAGGATTCCTGATACGACACCAAAAAATAGTGTTGTAAGAATTGCATACAAACCAGGAGATGCTATATAGATTGCGCTGCCTATGTAATTATGAACCATTGTGGCATAATCTGTATTATAAATGCTTAAATTTGATAAATCTCTTATTGCATTCATGGGAAAAGATAGCATATTCATTAGTATTTCCAGCATAAATGGAACCGTAAAAACTATTGTTGTTGTAAAAAAAGATGCCCACAATTTACTTTGTAAATAACGATTTTTCCCTAAACGATAAATCATGTATACTTCTTCTTTTGTCTGCTGTTCTTTAGTATAAGAAAAACCAGCAGGTACAGCAACCAGGATAGGGTAAATCATCACAATTAATAATTGAATGTTTGCACTAAAATATACTTTATTCAGGCTGAGCGCTAATAACTTCATTGGCTGATACATTTGTGAAATATCAGTACCTCTAAATGTGAGAACATTCGTTATATAATTCCCCAGCACTACCGCTAGAAGTAATATAAATGTCAGACTTGCTTCTTTTTGTTTTAATAAAAAAATGGTTTGCTTCTTAATCACTTTTATTAACATACAATTTCCCTCATATAACTTGGGATTAAATGCTTTATTATGCACTTAATCCCAAATTTTTACAACTTATCTTCCATCGTAAGAAACAGTTGCATATGCAGCTGCACTTGAGTTACCTCTAAATTCAAAACCCACAAATATGTTTGATGCCTTAACATATAACAGATTTTCTTTAGAAATACAATTGAACATTTGGAAACTTCCCATTAATCGTATTAATTTCCTTTTGCTCAAGTAGTTACAGCAATAACCGTTTCCATTTTCTCCATGTCTTTCGTTGTCACCAATCTTATCTGGATGCGCTGTACCTGACAGAAAAAGAGATTGAAAATATCTTTGAGTTTACCATGCTGACTGACCGCTGAGTACTAGATTTTCATACAATTTTTATTATCGCAGCATCATTCCATTTTCTGGCAGTTTTAAGACAAGTCTGTCTGCTATTGAATTTTAGAACTTCTCCTTAAAGGAAATGTATCAGTTGTTTTACAACTACCGTAGATCATTCTCTATCTATCCAATATAAATATACATCTTCCAAGCAGGGATAAACTTCTTCCACATTACCTGTTTTCAAGGCATCGGCACTGATGATCCTCAGTCGATGTCCTTTTTCTGTTAATGTAACACTTATGATCCTGGCTCCACTGTTCTGGTATTCTTCCCCTTCCCTCTCTGTAACCAACACATTATAAACTTTATGTTCCAATTCAGCCAAAAATTTCTGCGGAGTATCCCTCCGGACAATCTTCCCATTCTTTATCAGCAGTATCTCTCTGGCCATGTTTTCCACATCCGCTACTACATGTGTGGCTAAAAGGACAATCTTATCCTTTGCACAGCCACTGATAAAATTTCGTATCCGGATTCTTTCCTCCGGATCCATCCCAGCCGTTGGTTCATCCAGAATCAATATCTCCGGATCATTTAATAGCGCCTGTGCCAGCAGGATTCTCTGTTTCATACCACCTGAAAAGTATTTCAGCTTTTTATACCGTTCCTCTTTCAGATTGACGACCTCTAACAAATTTTCAATCTGTTCTCTGGCATCTTTTCTGTTCATTCCTTTTAAAGCAGCCATATACCAAAGGAACTTTTCTGCAGTAAATGCTTCATAAAGACTCTGCTGCTGTGGCATATACCCGATCTTCGCCCGGTAATCCGCTCCCATCTTATAAATATCTTCTCCGTCTGCCGTTATGCTTCCCTTATCCGGGCGCAAATTATCCGTCAGCATACCAAACATTGTACTTTTCCCTGCGCCGTTGGGACCCAGAATCCCATATATCCCCGGTGTAAAATCTGCAGATACGTCATTTATTGCATACGTTTTCCCATGATCATAGCTTTTGTATAGATCTTTTATTTTTAATTCCATAATGTACCCTTTATATCATATTCAACAGAATCATGTGGCTGCTTCGTTTAAAATACAAAAGCAGCAATACAACAATAATCAATATGCCGCTTCCCATCAGCAGTGCCGGAATTCTCTGTTTCAACTTTTTGTACAATGTCCGCCCCAGGATTCCTACTGCCAGAAAGCTTCCGAATTTCAGGACAAATACGAAAGTCTCATACCATCCCAGTGTTATGCTGCTTTCGCAGTTCCAATTTACCAGATTACACATTTTCTGCCCTGCTGTGGCAAATCCATCAATATTCTGCAGCTTTAAAAACAATGGTGCAGCCATTACCAGATAGACAAATACTACGCATATGATCGCTGCCAGATCCTTACTTCTCTCCAGAACTTCTCTTCCTCTCCGGGTAGAACGGATCAGCGGTATCAGGTTGCTCTCCTCTCCTGCTCCGTAAATCCCTCCCAGTAAAAACAGCAACAGAACCGCACCTACGTACCAGGTAAGCACTTCATGGGTAACATTTCCCCATATATCCAGGTAAGCTTTTTCATCCAGTAAATATTTTTCCGAAAGTTTACCCTCTTTTTCTGATAGTCCCCGGATCTGATCTGTCAGCTCCTGAAAGCCCTCATGCAAACGCTGCCATTCCAACTGCATCAGTAACCGATCTATTTCATCCGTCCCTGACATTTCAGCTGATTCCCGACTGGACTCCTGTAACTGCTCCAACCGCCTTTTTTCGTTTTCCACCTGCTCCAGGGTCTCCTCCGTCAGCTGTCCGGAAAGATTTTTCAGGTACATATGGTAGGCGGCATCTTTCGCCGTCGCATAGTATTGTGGCGCATATACAGCAAAAACATTCTGCATCATAAGCCACAGGGCAATTATGATCACAATTCCTTTTTTCTGTTGGATCAATAGTTTATAAAATTCATAATATACAAGATTCCTTCTATGCCCTAGTACGCTCCATTTTTTTCGTAACCTGATAATCAGCGTTTCCAGCCGGCCACTGTCACTGATCTGGCAGGTTCTATGGAAAAGGTTTATTCCGCTGGCACAGCATACCACATAAATAATCAGGAAGACACTGACCGCAACTTCATTTTTTCCTATGGCATGTCCCCCAAAATTGAAATTAACATAGCTTCCCAGCGCCTGTCTCATATCCCAATAGAAAAAAGGATTTATAATCTTACATACCCGCAGGGTTCCCGTGACAGCAATGAAATGGTACGCTGCATATTCGCATATCATAGGAAGCATCATGACAATGAAAGCTCCCGTTTCCGATTTCACCAGCATGCCCGCCATAAAAAGAACAGACCCTGTCAGCAGGGACAGTCCCACACGAAGAAAAATAAGCAGTCCTATGGCCTGCCCTACGCTTAATACATACGGGCAGTTGCGGAAAAGAGAAACCGACTGTACGGGTCTGTTCATATTGCCATATCCATACATCCATTTCAGGAACAAAACAACACTGGTTTCCTGTAACAAGGTATACAGTACTCCCCCCGATAATAGCAGAAACAACTTGGAATACGCCGTTACATGATGTCCGTTTTTACATCCTTTAATAAGAATAAAAAGCTTTCTATTTCTCTCATAAAATAATAAATACCACGTCAATACTCCCTGAAAAGAAATAGCAAAGAAAATACCGTACTGATACTCCGCCAATGCCTTTATTCCAAAACAGTTGTCCACTGTCACAGAAGCTTTCGCAACTGCCGAAAAATCGTGACAAGTCTTGCGGATATTATCCGTCAGATAATGATTTCCTTCGGAGATCACATTTTCCATGGCCTTTGACCTGTCCTGCATCTGTGAAATAAATTCCCGATAAGAGTCCAGATACCGTTTCTGTTCCTCCAGATCAGCCTCATAGAAGCCTAACTCGTCCGCCTGTTCATTTCCTTCACAAAACGCAATATATTGATCTTTTTGCTGATATACATAGACATAGGCCGCTTCTTTTTTCTGAATCATAAAAAGCAGGAATAGATTCCCCACAAAAAGTCCAATAAATGCAATCCATAGCGGAATCTGCGTCATCAGCTTTTTTATTTCATATCCTGTCAACCTCATGCAAATTGCCCCTTTAACGATCCATGATCTCCGTCAGTGTAATCGTTTTCCCCCGGTACTCTCCAATTTTTTTCTCCCAGCACTTTACTCCCCATGTACCGTCTTCTTTCTCATAAGTAAAGTACATTCTGTTTCTGTCACCTACCGGAAATCTCTGTGCTCTCCCGTTTTCATTTAATGGTGTCATAAAGGTATCTACGATCTGCATGTCCTTGTCATACACAACATATTTTCCCGGATTCCGAAGCCAATCATCAATGTCCTCCATCCAGTCATCAAAAAAATATAAATATTCGCCATCACTCAAAAAATAACCTGCCTGAGGTACATCTTCCAATAACACCTTCAGATTGGATCCATCCAGATCAGCAATATATACCGGCATCGGTTCATCACCTCTTTTTTCATCATCATAGGGATCCAGAATGATCTGATCCTGCCAGAATTGTACCCCTAAAATATGCACCGATTTCGGCATATCCGGAATCTGTAATTTCTCAATTTTGTCCGCCTGTATATCATATACAAAGGTTTTATTATATAACCTGTCGTAATCGTAACCATTATTTTCTTCCTTCTGGGAATCTCCCTCTTTGGGCAGCATAGAAATAATTTCAAAATACACATAATTTCCATAAGCCTGAAGATTTCCCCAAGTAAGCACTCTCAGATTCTCCTCCGCAGTATAGACGGTCTCCGGTCTATGAAAAAAGGTATTTAATGATAACCGTTTTATCGTACATTCAACCTTTATCTCTTCATCTTCCTCATAATACCTTTTTTCCGCATAATATAAGTTGTTCCTATGTATGATCCAGTTCACAATAATGCTGGATTTTCCATCCCATTTGTACACAACATCTTTCGCTGTTCCGTCCAGAGCATAGCGGTATAATATCCTTTCATCCGTTTCGTAACAGCTCAACGGAATACAATAAAGATAATCTCCGCATTTTGCAATTGCGATATCTTTATCCGGATTAATATTTGCCAGTTCCTCCAAATCGACAGAGGCATTACACTCTTTTATTTTCTGCTGATCCGTCTCTCTGTCATGTAAGCAGTCCACCTTATTACACAGCGGAACTAAAACATCATTACCTTCTTCCATGTAATAGATAAAACCATTCTTGTATATATATACGATGTTATCGCTTCCCTGCTGGACTTTAGGAAATGCTATGCTATCCGACCATTGTCTGTATTGATAGTCATAGTTTTCTACATAAGTGTCCGGCATTGCCTTGTTGGCACAGCCTGTCAGAAAGATCAAGTTTACTATTATAAGATAGGTTTTTATTCTCCGCATAGCATCTCCTGTTTTGTCCATTCCGTTGGTCATCAATTGATTATCTGGTCCATCTTGTAATATCCATCCAGTATCCAGAAGGGAATTGTGTCACAGAAACCTCGTGTACACCTCTTACATCCAAAAATGCCGCCGTTGGCTGTTCGATTACAGAGATGTCTACCCTTGCAGTTGCTCCGCCTCCTAATTTGCTAAATGTGTATTATAAACCATATTCTTAATATCTGCACATCCGTCTGCTCTATTGTACTTGTTTTTTCTTACCTTCCTCCATTTTCTAAAATATTTCTTTTACTTGTCGATCAAACATGCTTGATAATTCATATTTACCACAAATTATCTCTCTAACTCAATTGAGCAGATGGAAACTTCCCATTAATCGTATTAATTTCCTTTTGCTCAAGTCCCTTAATAAAAGATTTCATAGCAAAAAGAGTAGGTTGCATCCGTAATTTTTCTATAGATGCAACCTACTCTTTAACTTAAACTATTCTTTATAAAGTACACCAGTATACGTAGCTACTGTTTGACTTGTAGTATATGAATATTTACTTATTGTAAGAACCCCTGAGTAATAGCTTCCATTAATTTTTTCTCTCCATGAAATTTCCGTCTGTGGTTTTACAACCCCTGAATATATCACTTCCCTCGTCACACTAACACTTGCTCCGCAAAGGACAATGTCGTTTTCCGCCAAATCTTCTGCAACATATACTTCATAATATATACCTTCTGATGTATATCCCTCTCCTACCCGCTGTGCAGTTTTCTGCGCATTAACCGGGAATGAAATACTTAAAACAGCTACTACAAAAAATATGGCAAATATACCTTTGTTCATATCCTATCCGCTCCTTTCATTCTCCACTCAGAAATACATATCCTCCTACATCTGTTTCCTTCCATGCTGTAGCGTCTTCCTTATTATCATAATAAGTCGTCTTTACAATATTGGTATCTATTACTTCTTGATTCAATGTAGCTCTCACTTCATCCAAATGCACATTAATACTATCATTCGTCATTTCACCATCTACTACATACGCAATTTCATATACCCTTCCCCATAACGGATCATCAATATACCTTGTTCCTATCTGCTGAAAAGCAGGTTTTCTATGTCCTGCCATATATATCAGAAACATTCCTGTAGCTATCGCCAATATTCCAATCAAAAAGGACATTCTTACAATTCGTCCATAGTTTTTCTTTTGGGGTTCAGGTTCTGATTCCTTATTTTCCCCTGTGTTATCCGTATTCTCCTTATCTCTCTCCTCCACATTCCTTTTTTGAAATTCAGGATTGTCCAGCTTCTCCAATGTCTTTTCCGGATTATGTAATTCGTCACACGATACCTGAAGTATATCTGCTATACGACTAAGCATCATCATATCCGGAAGGTTCTTTCCATTCTCCCATTTGCTTACCGCAGACGTAGAAACCGATAACCTCTCTGCCAGTTCCTTCTGACTTAATCCATTCTTCTTCCTTAAAATTACCAGTAGTTTACCAAATGCTTCCTTTTGCATAACTTTACCCCTTTAATTGTACTAGCAATGATACAATTATACGATTAAGTTATCTAAAAAGCAATGAAGCAAGAATGAACATACTTGACAATTCACATTTACCACAATGATACGTCTAAATCAATTGAGCATTTGGAAACTTCCCATTTTAATCTTATGAATTTCCTTTTGCTCAAGTAGTTACAGCAATAACCGTTTCCTAGATTATCGTGTCATACCTCCCTATCGTTGTCTACTCTGATACAGCGTCTTTCATACTCTTCACATATTCTCCGATATAAGGAGCTGCATCTTTGCCATACTTTGCAATGATCTTCACGATGGCGCTTCCGACAATGGCTCCGTCGGATATGGATGCCATAGCTTTCGCCTGCTCGGGGGTGCTGATGCCGAAGCCGATAGCACAGGGAACGTCGGTCACGGCGCGGATGCTTTCCACGATAGCAGGCAGATTGGTCTTGATCTCGCTGCGCACACCGGTGACACCCATGGAGCTTACCACATAGATGAATCCTTCCGCCTCCGATGCAATCTGGCGGATACGGCTCTCGGAAGTGGGTGCGATCATGGAGATCACCTTCACGCCATGGGCTTTGGCGGGAGCCTCCACCTCCGCCTTCTCTTCATAAGGCACATCGGGAATAATGATAGCACTGATGCCTAGCTCCTCACACTTTGAAAAAAATTTCTCATACCCATAATGGAATACGGGATTTACATAAGTCATAAACGCCAGGGGAATCTCCGACTGTTCCCGCACTCTCTTCACGATCTCAAACACACCGTCCGTGGTCATACCGTTGCTAAGAGAACGGATATTTGCCTCCTGGATCACCACGCCTTCCGCCGTGGGATCGGAAAAGGGGATACCGATCTCTATGAGATCCGCCCCTGCTTTCTCCATCTCCAGGATGAATTGTACAGTGCTGTCCGCATCCGGGTCTCCTGCAGTGAGGAAGCCGATGAACGCCTTTTTATTCGGTGTATCAAATACTTTTTCTAATTTACTCATCGTATCTGTCTCCATTTCTTCTATCTCTTCTATTCTAATTTCTTCTATCTTTCCTGTTTTCATCTTCTGTCTGCAGGAGAACGGACTGCCCAAAGCATTTCACAGCCCCTGCACGTAAGTCGGTCATCAGTCATGAATATCCACGCCACGGTATCTTGCGATGGCCGCCACATCCTTGTCACCTCTGCCGGACAGACATACGATAATGATCTGATCCGGGCTGTAATTCTTGGCGATCTTACGCACCTGTGCTACCGCATGGGCACTCTCAATGGCGCAGATGATCCCCTCGGTTCTTGCCAGATATTCAAAAGCATCCACTGCTTCATCATCCGTGATGGGCACATACTGCGCTCTGCCGATGTCATGCAGATAAGCATGCTCCGGTCCGATGCCGGGATAATCCAGTCCTGCAGAAATGGAATATACGGGAGCGATCTGTCCGTACTCATCCTGGCAGAAATAGGATTTCATGCCATGGAAGATTCCTAAGGATCCCGTCGCAATCGTAGCTGCGGTCAGTGCCGTATCCACGCCTTTGCCTGCTGCCTCACAGCCGATGAGACGAACGTCTTTGTCCTCAATGAAATTGTAGAAAGTTCCGATAGCATTGGAGCCGCCGCCCACACAGGCCAGGACAACATCCGGAAGTCTGCCCTCTTTTTCAAGGATCTGCTCTTTGATTTCTTTGGAAATCACTGCCTGAAAATCGCGAACAATTGTAGGGAACGGATGAGGTCCCATTACAGAACCAAGTACATAATGTGTATCGGAAATACGGTTTGTCCACTCTCTCATTGTCTCGGAAACAGCATCCTTCAGTGTTGCAGTACCGGAAGTAACTGCATTGACCTTTGCACCCAGAAGACGCATTCTGTATACATTTAAT
>OHPW01001014.1_pt1 | contig 17571 bp, 9 predicted proteins | sample 1577771 | NCBI WGS metagenome assembly OHPW01 (sample SAMEA3879608, study PRJEB24766) | human gut metagenome | biome: human-associated habitat; feature: feces | place: USA | collected 1985/1987
GTAAGAGTATTTTCGTTCAGATAACTTCTTGCTTCTGATTTGTACAGATAAGCATTAATACCTTTACTTTGTGTATTTGAAGGATGTGAGTTACCCGTACGAGTCATTGAACTGTTGAATTCTTCATTCGTATAGTCTCTTGAAGTGTATCCGGCAGCAATTTTCAGTTTCAATCCTTTGATGAATTCGTAATCCGCACTAACATTGAATTGTAAATTGTTAGTGGTTTTGTGACGATATTCATTACGTGCAGAATGTACTGGGTTAAAACGGTAGTCTTCTGTCATATTGACACCTTCATCATACATCTGGTTTAACATGTCTGATCCGGTAGGTGATACGGGACGAAATGCCCATACACTATACATGTAGGCTGTAGACATGGCTGTCGTAGCGGTTGAGGCAGTAGGACCATCTTGTACATTACTGGCATAGTTACCTGTGAAATCAACTTTCAATCTCTTATTTACTTTTTGGCTCAGGTTTACACGTCCTTGATAACGTTTTAAGCCAGATCTGATGATGATACCTTGCTGATCGGTATAGGATAATGAAGTAGAATATTTAAGATCGCCCTGTGAACCTGTCATAGAAACATGATGATTATGACTTAACGCTGTACGATAAATATAGTCTTGCCAATCATATGTTGGAGCATATCTATAATCTTCGAGAGAACCATAAAGGTCAGTAATATAGTTACTTTCAAAATCTGCATCATCAAGAAGTTCGCGTTGCAGTTGAACAAACTCATATGCATTCATCATATCTGCAGTGTTTTTCACCTGACCTACTGTCATGCTACCATTATAAGTGATTGTAGGTTTACCTGCGCCACCTTTTTTGGTGGTAATAATAACAACACCATTTGCACCGCGTGCACCATAGATAGCAGTTGCAGATGCATCTTTTAAAATATCAATAGATTCGATATCGTTTTGGTTAAGTGCACTCATGGTAGATGTTTCTTGAGGGAATCCGTCAACTACATAAAGAGGTGCGGTACTTCCTGTTAATGAGCCGGCTCCACGAATAACAATGTTGAAATTGTCGCCTAAACCACCATCAGAGGATGAAACTTGTACACCTGCAATACGACCACCTAAACTTTCGGCAATGTTGGTGACAGGAGCTTTAACTAGATCGCTCATATTAGCCGATCCAATAGAACCTGTCAAGTCGCGTCTTCTAACGTCACCATACCCAACAGCTACAACAACAACTTCATCCAATGCTTGAGCATCTTCCTGTAATGTAACATCGAATTTTCTTTGATTTCCGACTTTTACATCTAAAGTTTTATATCCGATAAAAGAAAATTGTAAGACATCAGAGTTTTTTACGTTACCTAACTTAAACTCACCATTTACGTCGGTAGTAGTTCCATTAGTAGTTCCTTTCACAACGACGCTGACTCCGGGAAGTTCTCCCATGGCATCAACAACTTTACCTGTAACTTGACTTCCTGTCTGTGCCTGTACGCCTAATACGCAGCAAAGAAAAGTTGCCAATAGCATTAAGGTTACTTTCTGTTTCATAAATATTAAATTAATTAGTTATTAAAAAGGTTGTTCTTTCTCGTTAAACGACTCGAATCACCATGCAAATGTATGTGATTGAATAGAAGGCGACTTTCGCTAATAGTTCGCAAAAAGTACGAATTTGTACATTCTTGATAGAGAAGACCTGTTCTGTACGATTCCCTACCTTATTCCTTGGTTCTTACCTGCTTTCACCTGCTCTAGTAATGCTGAAAGCTCTTTTACCATCTCCGGATGCGTTGCCGCAACATTATCTTTTTCCGATGGATCGATGGAAATATTGTACAGTTGGGGTTCGGGATCGTTTCCTAACTCCATTCTCGTCCAATGTTCGATGGCTGGTTTGTTGCTTGGTTCGATGTATTTCCATGTTCCTTGAATAATTGATAAGGTATTATTCAGATTCTGCTGTACTACATAATCACATCCGGTATTATCTTTCCCTAAGAAAGTAGACAGTTGGTCACGGCTGTCGGGAGCGACGGTTGCAGGTGTAAGCGGGTGATTCAGTAAGGTAGCCAAGGAAGCATACACGTCGATCATAGAGAATAAAGCTTGCTGTTTGCAAGGTTGAATACCGGCAGGCCAACGTACAATGAAGGGAATACGTGTTCCGGCTTCATAAGCACTATACTTACCGCCACGGTATTGTTTCATAGGAGTATGACCGTTCAGCAATTCGAAAGCCTGATCCTGATAGCCGTCGTCAATAACGGGACCATTATCGCTACAGAACACAAAGATAGTGTTATCTGCAAGGTTCAGACTATCCAGAGTATTCATGATCTCGCCTACAGTCCAATCCAGTTGCAGGATTACGTCGCCACGGGTTCCCATACCGCTCTTTCCGGCAAAACGGGCATGAGGTACGCGAGGAACGTGTACGTCTTGTGTACCCATATACATGAAGAAAGGTTCGTCTTTATGTTTTATGATAAAGTCTTTAGCTTTACCGGTGATGACATCTGCAATGTCTTCATCTACCCAAAGAGCCGATTTCCCACCAGTCATCCAGCCGATACGGGGAATACCGTTTACGATTGTATTATTATGACCCTGGCTGGGTTTCAGTTTTACGAGTTCGGGATTTTCCAGTCCGGTAGGCCAGTCACCTACTTTATGGTGGTAATTAACGGTAATGGGGTCGTTGGGGTCTAAACCTACAACGTGTCCGTTTTCTACGAATACGCAAGGTACACGATCCACAGTGGCGGGAATAATGTATTCATAATCAAATCCTATATCCTGGGTATTCGGTTTGATAAGATGGTTGAAGTCTGTGCCTCCTTTAGGACCAAGTCCCAGATGCCATTTACCAACGGCTCCGGTAGCATATCCTTCTGCCTTAAACATGTCGGCCATGGTGACGCAGGCTGTATCGATAATGAGCTCGGAGTTGCCGGGGGCGATTCCTGTATTTTCCTGTCGCCAGGGATACATACCTGTCAGCAGACCGAAGCGGGAGGGGGTACTGGTGGAAGAGGTGGCATAGGCATTAGTGAACTGCACACCTTGTCCGGCAAGGCGGTCGATATTGGGGGTACTTATTTTAGTGGCGCCATAGCAACTCAAGTCACCGATGCCCAGATCGTCGGCAATCAGGTAGATAACATTAGGCTTCTGACGGGTAGTGTCGGCGGTTTCTTTCTTCGACGGATTTCCGCATCCGGCTATCAGGGCTGCGCCCGGAAGAAGGGACCATAAAGGGGAAAAATGTTTCATAGCTTTTTGACTTTAGATTGTTATTTCTGAGGTCAAAGGTAGTGGCTTTTCCGGAATTGAGTGTATAAGGGAGTACAAGGGAAGGACGAAAATGTACATAATGCTAATGAGAACACTGGAATGTACAGAAGAAGATGTTCTCCCTTTATAGAGAATCTTTTCTCAATATGGTGAGAGTTTCTTCTCAATGCGATGAAAATAGATTCTCTGTTTGATGAGAAAAGATTCTCACCATAGCGAGAAAGATGAGAAGACTCATACGGCTTATTAACCTTCTTCGTCTTCTTCATCCTTGCTTCCTGTATCCGCATCCTCTCCTTTGCGATAAGCCAGCGGACTTACATGGTATACATCCTTGAAACACTTTGAGAAGTAGCGGGAAGAGCTGAATCCGATCTTGTCTGAGATTTCGGTAATATTCAGTTCCGGATTGTTCCGCAACATCAAGGCACCTTTCTTCAGGCGAATGGTCAGGATGAAATCATTCGGTGTTTGTCCGGTGATGGCCTTCAGCTTGGTGAACAGGTTGGTACGAGCCATTGCCATTTCACGGGCGAAGATATTGACATTGAATTCCGTATTATCCAAATTCTTCTCGATGATACTGATGGCACGATCCAGAATTTCCTTATCTATCGGGTTCGTTGCCAGCATCTGGGCATAGGCTTGCGGTTGCTTGCTGAACTTCTCTTGTAGAAGGATGCGTGAGTTTACCAGGTTGTTGCAACGGGAAATCAGCAAGTTCGTATTGAAAGGCTTGGTGATGTAATCATCTGCACCAATACGCAGGCCCTCGATGTTTTGTTCTACGGCGGTTCGGGCTGTAAGCAGCACTACCGGAATGTGGCAGGTATTGAAGTCGTTCTTAATCTGTTTACATAGCTCAGTACCAGACATCTTAGGCATAACCACGTCGCTTACTACGATGTTCGGCATTTCCTTCTGTACCAGTTCCAGGCCTTCTTCCCCGTCTGCGGCAGTCAGTACCTGATAGAATGGGCGGAAGATATTCTCCAGCATTTCACGGATGGAGGCATTGTCTTCTACGATAACCATTTTAACGTCAGGCATGCGTTTTATCGGAGCATTCTCTTCCAACTCAGCTTTGAGTGAAGCATCAATTTCAGAAGTTTGTGCCTGTTCTATTTGTTGTACGGCTTCGGTCTTCTTACTGATTTCTTCCTGACTGAAATGAGCGTTTCCAAGATGGAGACGAATGATGAAGCTGCTGCCTTTGCCGAGTTCACTCTCTACCTTGATAGTGCCGTGGTGCAGTTCGATGATACCTTTCGTGAGGGCCAGTCCGATACCGGTACCAACGCCGGTGGCAAGGCTATCCATTTGTTCGGTCTGATAGAAACGGTCGAATATCTTATCTATCTCTTTGGCGTCGATACCGCTGCCGGTATCAGTCACACGGATGACGGCTTCGTTACCTTCGGTGGTAATACTGAGGATAATGGTATCCTCTGCCTGAGTGTGCTTGATGGCATTGGACAGGAGGTTGTTAATAACCTTCTGCATCTGTTTCTGGTCGTACCATACTTCAAGGCTTTCGCTGTCTTTCTCGAAGTTGAAACTGATCTGCTTGCTGCTGGCATACTCCATAAAAATCAGATAGTTCTCATAGAGGAAATGTACGATGTTGTGCGGACTGACTTTTACTTTCATATGTCCTTGTTCCTGCTTGCGGAAGTCAAGAAGTTCGGTGATCAGTTCGCGCAACTGGATACTATTCTGGTAGATACTCAATATCTTATTATAGATAGTGGGTGTGAAGTTCTGCAGTTGCATCAGGGTTTCCACCTGCGACACGATAAGGGTAAGCGGGGTGCGAAATTCGTGTGAGATGTTGGTGAAGAAGCGTAACTTGGACTGGTTCAAGGCTTCTACATCTTGTATGTGCTTTTGCTCATATTTCAACGATTCACGTAGTTTGATTCTCGATTTGTATGTTCTGACCAGATACCATAAAAGGATAGCTGTCACTATCAGATAAATGAGATAGGCAAGTGGGGTTTTATAGTAAGGAGGCAATACGTGAATAGTCAGATGTACCTGCGGGCAAAGGGATTCTTCTTTCCCTTTGGGCTTAATCAGCAGGTTGTACGTTCCGGCATTCAGGTTCGTATAAGTGATGATGGGCTGGCCGCGCGTACTGTTCCAGTCGTCGGAGAAGCCTTCCAGTTTGTAAATAATTTCATCTTTATTGGCTGCCACGTAGTTGGAAGTGGCAAATTCAATGCTGAACATGGTCTGGTTTGCGTCCAGGGTGATCTCTTGGGTATGGCATAAAGATTGCGTCAAAATGCCTGTTTCATCGCTGACTTTTACTTCGGAACCGTTTACGATGAGGCGGGAAAGGATGATTTTGTAGGGCTTCGGAGTAAAGTTAAGTTCCAGCTCATTGAACGAAAGCATACCTTGTGTGCCGCCGAGGAATACTTCGCCATCTCGCGTTACACATAGTGCATTCTCATTGACTGCTGTCAACGGGAAGCCGTTTTCTGCACTATAGTTCTGGAACTTCTCTGTTTTCTGGTCGAAGATGGAGAACCCCTGATTAGTGATAAGTATCAGTTTGCCGCTGACCGGGGATTCCTGCGTATCGTAGATACAATCGCTGACGAGTCCGTTCTTATCTTTGTCAAAGTTCTCGAAGTCATTGCTGGCAGGGCGATACAGGTCGAGTCCGCTTCCTGAAGTGGAAAACCAGAGATTACCCTTATTATCTTGCATGATGTTGTTCACATTGTTGTTGCTGAGGCTGTGCGGTTGTGCCACGTCGTGCCGGTAATTGGTCAGCTTGTTGGTATCGAAACGGTAGGAGAAGATACCTTCGCCCGTGGCGGCAATCCAGAGTGTGCCATTGTTATCTACTTCTACATCGGCCACCATTGTTATTTTGCGCCCTTCTTTGGTGTCTTTGAAGAGTTGCCGGCATTTTCCGCTTTGGGGATCAAACAAACATACGCCATTCTGGGTGGCGACAATTAACTGGTCATGATAAGGTGCTATGTCACGAACAATGTTTGATGGAAGCGTTTCCGGATTGCCTTCTTCCATGAGATAGTGGGTGAATGCTCCTGTACGGATATCGAGCTTGTTCAGTCCACCGAGATGAGTACCTATCCAGATGATTTCTTTGGCAGGATCATAATAGAGGGCTTTTACATTGCTGTGGGAGATACTATTATATCCCTTTCCGGCAAGATACCATTTGAACTCACGTGTGCGGCGGTTATAGAAATTGAGTCCGCCACCTTCTGTACCGATCCATAGGTTGCCGTTCTTATCTTCAATGGTACGCCCTACTACAGGACTACTCAGACCTTCTTTCTCGTTTCTGGAGGCTTTATACCGGGTGTAGATTTCATATTCAGGATTGAAGTAATTGACACCACCAAAGTAAGTGCCCAGCCACAGTGTCCCCTGATTATCCTTTACGATGCACCAGATAGAGGAGTGGGTAAGACCTTCATTCTGCATATCGTTGGAAGTGTGGTTCTGGAAAAGTCCTGTTGTCTTGTTATAGCGGTTCAGGCCGTTGAAGGTTCCTATCCAGATATTGCCAAGATTATCTTCGCAACAAGCTCTTACGAAATCAGAAGATATACTGTGCGGATTCTTCGGGTCGTTTCGCAAATTCTCAATAGTTCCGTCTGTTTTTATCCGGAAGAGTCCTTTTTCCCAACTGCCTATCCATAATTCGCCTGAATTGTCCTGGTAGATGCTGGTAATGTTTCCTTTTTCAATGGGATGGGTGACTTGATGTCCGTCTATTTTCAGGTTGAAGACTCCTTCGCTGGTGGTTCCTATCCACATGTGTCCTTTATCCTCGAACATGCAGGAGATCTCGATGTTTTCTCCCGCCATCTGGTAGTAGAGGTCGAAGTTGTCGGTCTGTTCATTGTAGCGGTAGATCTCATTCTTTTTTCCGATGAACAGGCCGTTTTTATAATAGATGCTGTTAATGTTACCTTGAAGGAGAGTCGTAAAGCGTTGTGTTGTCAGATCGAACTGGGCAACGCCTTCGGTACAGAGCAGATAGATTTTACCGTTTTGATCGCCTGCCATGCGCAACACGGTATTGCAGAAAAGGCTGTAAGGGTCGTTTTTGCTCAGTTTATAGGTTTGTATATCATTACCGTTGTAGCGGTTCAAACCTTCACGCGTACCAATCCACAAGATACCGTTCTCGTCAATGTACAGGCTGTTGACGCTAAACTGAGATAAACCGTCATCGGTTGTCAGATGATTGAAAGTAATATTCTGGCTGTGTAGGTTTGCTGTAGCTATGCTTACTAAGACAAGAAACAGCGTTCTGATAAACTTTTGCACTTCTCCTCCGGTATTTTTAAGGTTTCAAACACAAATATAAGGCGTTTTGCTTAAAAGAAGGAAGTTTATTGCCTGATTTCTATGGTTATGTCTGTCTAAATGTATAATTTTGGGCGTTTGTCGGACGAATTTGGACTTTTTCATTGATGAGGAAGACGTATATTTGCATACTAATTTTAAATCTATATATAGAATATCATGAACAACCTTCAATCCATTGTATCCCATTTTAATACGAAGGGTACAGTTAATGAAATCCAGCCTTTAGGCAGCGGGCTGATTAACGACACGTATAAAGTGACTACTCTTGAAGCAGATGCCCCCGACTATGTATTGCAACGTGTGAACCATGCTATTTTCCAGAATGTGGAGATGTTGCAGGCGAACATTGAAGCTGTAACCCGGCATATCCGCAAAAAACTTGTGGAACAAGGTGCGGATGATATAGATCGTAAAGTGCTCTCTTTTATTCCTGCCGATACCGGAAAAACGTATTGGTACGATGGTGAAAACTATTGGCGTATCATGACATTCATTCCTAATGCAAAGACTTATGAGACGGTGGATGCAGAATATTCTTATTATGCCGGTGTAGCTTTTGGTAATTTCCAGGCAATGCTTGCGGATATTCCTGATGAGCTGGGAGAGACTATTCCTGATTTTCACAATATGGAGTTCCGTCTGAAACAACTTCGTGATGCGGTGGCTGCGGATGCGGTTGGCCGGGTGAAAGAAGTGCAGTACTATCTGGATGAGATAGAAAAACGTGCTGAGGAGATGTGCAAAGGTGAACGCTTGTATCGCGAAGGCAAATTGCCAAAACGTGTATGTCATTGCGATACGAAGGTGAATAATATGATGTTTGATGAAGAGGGCAAGGTGCTTTGCGTCATTGATCTTGATACGGTGATGCCTAACTTTATCTTCTCTGATTTCGGCGATTTCCTTCGTTCTGCAGCCAATACAGGTGCCGAGGATGATGAGAATCTGGATAATGTGAATTTCAATATGGAGATATTCAAGGCGTTTGCAAAAGGTTACCTGGAATCTGCGAAAGTCTTCCTGCTTCCGATAGAGGTTGAGAACCTACCGTATGCAGCTGCATTATTCCCCTATATGCAATGCGTTCGTTTCTTGGCGGATTATATTAATGGTGACACTTATTATAAGACTAAATATCCTGAGCATAATCTTGTACGTACAAAAGCGCAGTTCAAACTGTTGCAGAGTGTGGAAGAACATACACCGGAAATGCAGGAGTTTATAAAGTCGTCATTGGTATAATAGTTATAAGCTACAAGCTACAGGCTACGAGTGCCTTTCGGTGCATAGCGTAGCCACTTGTAGCCTGTAGCTTGTAGTTCGTAACTTTATTAAAATATGAACAAAAGAACCCCTGTATGCTTGGTGTTGAAATCTGCAGTCTTGCTAGTAACTCTGCTTTGTGTTTTCCCCTTGTTTGCAACTAACCCCCAAAAGAAAGAAATGAAAGAGTTGAATGTAAAAAAAGTAAGTCTGGCTAATGTAGCAGTAGAGAATATTCCTGCTTTGTTGGATAAAGAAAAGGTGGCTTTTCAGTCGATCAATACGGTGAATTGGAAAGCATTCCCTTATCAGCCGGAGGTGCAGTTCCGTATAGCTCATACGGATGATGCGATTTTGGTTCATTACAAAGTAAAAGAAGCCAGTGTGCGTGCTGTAGCTGCCGGAGATAACGGTGCAGTATGGGAAGATGCTTGTGTAGAGTTCTTTTCTATCCCTGCAGGAGATGGAATTTATTATAACGTAGAATGTAACTGTGCCGGAATTCTCCTGATTGGTGCCGGTGCCGGGCGCGAAAACCGTGAACATGCCCCGCAAGAAGTGATGGACAAAGTGCAACGCTGGTCTTCTTTGGGACGCCAGTCTTTTGAGGAACGTGTGGGAGAGTGTAACTGGGAACTGGCATTAGTTATTCCATATTCTGCTTTTTTCAAGCATCAGATCACCAGTCTTGACGGAAAGACGGTTCGTGCCAATTTCTACAAATGCGGTGATAAACTACAAACGCCTCACTTCCTTTCTTGGAATCCTATTGCTCTGGAAAAGCCTAATTTTCACTGTCCCGAATTCTTCGGCACATTGAACTTTGAGTAATTATTTCCAGTCTTTCAAATTATAACTTGCTTCTACCGTCCTTTCTATATCATCGGGAAGGGCGGGGAAGAAGTCTATCCCTGTGATCCGCTCCACTTCGTCCACAGTGTTTACATAAGAGTCCAGCGGATTGTTCCCTTCATTATTTTTATAAATAAAGCCGATAGCTTTCGGTTTCTTGTGTAGAGCAAGTATCACCTTAAAGAAAGCATCCGGTACGGCAACTTTATGCTCGCCTATGGTCTGTGGCTTCCGGTCATAGAAGATAGGACCGGCTACAATGTAAAGGCAACTGTCTTTTTTCACCCACTTGCGGCATTTCTGTTCCAGCTCGTTCCAGTCGCCCCGGTTTAGATTGTGGTGTTGGGGGCAGATGTTAGTCATGTAGAAGCTCTCTATCATGGCTTCACGGTCCCATTTGTTATCACCTGCCGGACAAAGATGCCCACGATCCCAGCCACTACCTTTATAGTCTTGTGTGGTGACTGCTTTGCTCTTGGGCAGATCAGGGTCGGGACGGAAGTTATTGATTCGCTCGGTATTTTCTTTTAAACGTTCGGGAGTCAGTTTCCAAGCTACCCAGTTTGCTATACGCGTGTTGGAGTTATAGGATACGAGGTATCCGGTGCGCTGCAGAAGTATTTCGGGAGTACTTGGGGCAGTTGTTTGCTTGATGTATATATCGGAATTTTGGGGAGTACTCTGAACGATGATTTCTGTCTGCTCAGGGCCGGCAGTCTTTTCTTTAGAGTTCGTTGTCTGATAAGCGGTAACGATGCCGCATATGATCAGGACAATCAGGAACACCAGTTGTTTCTTGCTATTCGTTTGTTTCTTCTTCTTTTTTCTCATAATTGAACGGGTAAGGTGGTGCAAAGATAACAAAAAAGGCGGACGAGTAAACCCGACCGCCTTCTGAATAAGGAGTATTCCTTTATTTTACAATGCCTTTAGACTCGCGTACGAAGTTAAGGATATTGTGTATTTCGTCACTCATCGGCACTTGGTCTTCAATCTTTTGCAAAGCATCCTGTATGCTGAAGTTACCTTGGTAAATCAATCGGTAAGCATTTACGATATGACGCAGAATGCGGTCTGTTACCTGATGCTTGTGTTGCAGTACAACTGCATTGATACCATGATATTCTGCCGGGTTACCATTCATGATAACATATGGTGGAACGTCCTTCGCAATGCGGCATCCTGACTGGATCAATACCCAGCTTCCGATGTGGCATTTCTGTTGCAAAATGACGTTACTACTTAGAATGGTAAAGTCACTGATACGGCAATCGCCGGCTACGATAGTCTTAAGTCCTAATACACAATGATTACCTATTTGCACGTCATGGCAAAGGTGTACACCGTCCATCAGAAAGTTCTCGTTCCCGATACGTGTAGCATCTCCTTCATGTGTAGCGCGGCTCACAACTACATTTTCGCGAATGTCGTTCTGGTCACCGATAATTAGCAGACTTTTCTCACCCGTATAGTGGAAATCCTGTGGGGTGGTACCGAGTACGGCGCCATGATGCACTTTATTCTTTTGCCCCATACGCGTACCGTTGAGGATACGTGCACCGGACATGATAATACAGTCATCTCCAATTTCTACATCGCCTTCGATATATGCAAAAGGCTGGACCGTTACATTCTTGCCGAGCTTTGCGGCAGGATCTACAAATGCTAATGGACTTATCATAGTAATTAGTTTTTAGTTATTACTTTCTGCCTCCTCCGAGCGCCTGATACAGACTGATAACGGCTTGCATGCGATCGAAAGTGTCGGATACCTCGGAGATTTGTGCACTGAGGTAAGATTGCTCAGCAGACAGAACTTCCAGATACGTTGACGTGCCTAAGTTAAACAATTCTTTTGTATCTTCCGCAGCTTTGCGGGCAGAATTTACCTGAATCTCGCGAGAAACGGCTTTTTCGGAGGTCATTTGGTATTGATACAAAGCATTGCTCACTTCATTTCCAGCTTTCAGCAAAGTGGTCTGGAACTGGATTTTGGATTGTTCTTCTTGTGCTTTGGCCTGTTTCAGACGGGCGATATTAGCACCGCGATAGAACAACGGTTGTGTCAACGATCCTATAGCTGAAGCCAATAATTTGCCCGGATTCACAATTGCAGATCCTGCACTGTTAGTCCATCCTGCCGAACCACTCAATGTAATTTGCGGATAGAAAGCTGCACGTGCGCTGTTAGTATTGTAATAACTTGCAGCAAGAGACATCTCGGCAGCTTTTACATCGGGACGGTTAGACAATAGTTGCAAAGGAATACCGGCTGAGAATTCTGTCGGTAATTGCTGGCTTTCCAACACCCCACGTTCTATTTCCTGTGCCGGTTGATTCAGCATCAGGCAAAGAGCATTTTCTGTTTCGCGGATACTTTGACGCATGCTGGGCAGAGATGCCAATACTTGTGCGTAAGCTGCACGGGTTTGTTCTACTCCGGCAGAAGTCGTATTATATATACCCGCATCCTTCATCGCTTCTACGGTTTCCACATTCTTTTTCAAGATATCGGCTGTGGATTCTGTAATTTGCAACTGGCGGTCGAGCATCAACAATGTGTAGTACATATTGGCTACATTGGCGATCACCTGAGTTTGAACAGCTTGTTCATAGAACTGTGTCTGTTTCAGAGATACTTGTGCACCACGTTTCGGGTTCAGTATCTGGCCGAACAGGTCAATCTGCCAGCTTGCTGTAACAGGAAGTGAATAGGTCTGTGTAGCTTTTCCCTTATCCCAACTGCTGACAGTTCCCTGCGGAGACAATGCCAGCGTGGGAGCATAAGCCAGACGTGCGGACATAAGGGCAGCTTCTGCTTTCTTCACATTCAAAGCGGCACTGCGCAGATCGGGGTTATTAGCAAGTGCTTGTTCGATGAGCGCTTGCAACTGAGGGTCAGTGAATACTTCCCTCCAAGGCAGATTACCGAAGTTTGCTGTATCCGCAACCAGTGTATCGTTCACAGATGTTGTATCACGATACAGTCCGGCAGCCGTAATATCTTCGGGTCTGTCGTATGATTTGTAGATGTGGCAGCTGCTCAGAAGAGCAGTTGCACACATCAAAGTTATAATCTGTTTCTTCATAATCTTTCTATATTAATGAAGAATGATGAACGAAGTTCTCCATTCTTCATTCTTAATTTACTTCGTGTATTGCTCAATTTCAGGTTCTGCGTCAGAGTTATCCACATCTGTCCATTCCATCGGTTTAATCTTCTCCTGCAGGTATTGGAATGCAACGAACAGGGCTGGTACGATAAAGATCTGAAGGATCATACCAATTAACATACCACCGATGGCAGAAGTACCCAGCGTACGGTTACCATTAGCACCTGCGCCGGATGCCAGCATCAACGGAATCAAACCGACAATCATAGCCAATGATGTCATCAGGATAGGACGTAGACGGGCTGCGGCACCCAGTACGGCTGCCCACGTTATACTCATACCCATCTTACGACGGTCGAGAGCAAACTCAATAATCAAGATGGCATTCTTCGCCAACAGACCCATCAACATGATCAATGCAATCTGCATATAAATGTCATTGGACATGGATCCCATTATCATCTTTAGAATGGAGATATTACCGATGGCACTCATACCGTTGACGAACAGGAAGCTACCTAACAGACCGAACGGAATAGACAACAGTACGGCAAGCGGCAGGATGTAACTTTCATACTGTGCACTCAGCAACAGGTAAACGAATACGAAGCAGAGAACGAAGATCAATCCCGTGGTGCTTCCGCTGGTTTCAGCCTCTTCACGTGCCATACCTCCCAATTCGTAAGCGAAACCGGCAGGCAGGTTCTCTTTGGCAACCTCAGCGATAGCGGCCAGTGCCTGACCGGAAGTATATCCGGAAGCAGGAGCAACCATTACTTTCATAGAGGTATACAGGTTGAAACGGCTGATGATATCAGGTCCGTATACCTTCTTGATGGAAACGAACTGAGTAATCGGAGCCATCTCATTGCCGTTACGAACCTTGATGCTGGACAATGATTCCAGATTCTTGGTTGCTTCGGGCTCTGCCTGAACCATTACGCGGTACATCTTACCGAAACTGTTGAAGTTAGAAGCGTACAGACCGCCGAAGTATCCCTGCATAGTGCTGAGGATGTCGCTTGGGCTGATACCCGCTTTCTTACAGGCAGCAGCGTCAATATCCAACATATATTGCGGGAAGTTCGGGTTGAAGCTCGTCTTTGCGGAGTTGATTTCCGGACGTGCTTCCAATGCGGCATTGTAATCTTTTACTACGTCGAAGAAGTGGTTCAGGTCACCACCGGTCTTATCCTGCATGTTCAACTCGATATCGCTGGATGCGGAGTAACCTGGGATCATAGGAGGAGCAAAGAACAGTACCTGTGCTTCTTTGATAATCTTTTGTGCACGCATAAAGAGCGTGATGTAAACAATGTTAGAGTTCTGCATTGTGGAACGTTCTTCCCAGTTCTTCAGCTTGATGATGATAGAACCGTAAGAAGGCCCTTGTCCGCCGATGAAGCTATAACCGGAGATTACCGTGCGGGATGCAACGGCAGGTTCGGCTGCTACCAGGCTGTCCACACGGTACAACACTTCTTGTGCGCGTTCCTGTGAAGTACCCGGAGGCAGTGTTACTACACCCATGATGGTACCCGTATCTTCATTAGGCACCATGCCCGTCGGGGTAATTTTCATAAAGAAAATCAGCAATACGATAGAACCTGCTACAAGACCGAAACTCAACCATCTCTTCTGGATGAAGAACAATACATTATTCTTGTATTTTTTCAACATCTTGTCGTAAGCCACATTGAAGCCTGTGTGGAAGCGGCTGATAAATGTCGATTTCTTTTCACCATGTTCATCATGCGGTTTCAGGAAGATAGCACACAATGCCGGACTCAATGTCAATGCGTTCAATGCGGAGAAACCGATGGCGATAGCCATCGTCAGACCGAACTGTCGGTAGAATGTACCTGCCGTACCACCCATGAAACTTACAGGGATAAATACAGACATCATGACTAACGTAATAGAAACGATGGCACCACCCAATTCACTCATGGCGTCGATGGAAGCGGTACGGGCAGATTTATACCCTTGGTCTAACTTCGCATGGACACCCTCGACGACGACTATCGCATCGTCGACGACTATCGCGATGGCGAGCACCATGGCCGAAAGGGTCAGCAAGTTGATACTAAAGCCAATCAGCTTCAGTACGAAGAATGTCGCAATCAATGCTACCGGAATAGCAATAGCGGGGATCAATGTGGAACGGAAATCTTGTAAGAAGATGTATACCACGATGAACACAAGAATAAAGGCCTCGATTAAAGTCTTGATAACCTCATGGATAGAGGCGAACAAGAAGTCGTTGGCACTCTGTGCGATATTGATTTGTAAACCTGAAGGCAGTTTTTCGGAGTAGTCATTCAATAATGCTTCCAAGTCACTGATGGTTTGTGTTGCATTACTTCCTGCCATCTGGAACACGATACAACTGACGGCCTTATGACCGTTTACGGTATTATTGAAGCTATAGGTCAGACGTCCCAGCTCGATTTCTGCAATATCTTTCAAGCGAAGTACTTCTCCGTTTTCCATCGCTTTGATAACGATGTTCTCAAATTCTTCCGGTTGCTGCAGACGTCCTTTATAACGTATTGTATATTGGAATGTCTGATTACCACGTTCACCGAACTGTCCGGGGGCAGCCTCGATATTCTGCTCAGCCAAAACTGCTGCTACGTCATTGGGAATCAGCTTATACTGAGCCATTACGTCGGGCTTCAGCCAGATACGCATGGAGTAGTCAGTACCCAACACCATTGCGTCACCTACACCGGCAACACGTTTTACTTCAGGGATAAGGTTGATGTTGGCATAGTTTTCCAGGAACTCGATGTTGTATTGGTCCGTCTCATCATAAATAGAGAATACCATCAACATGGAAGTTTGTCTCTTTTGTGTCGTCACACCTACCTTGGTTACTTCGGCAGGCAGCAGACCTTGTGCCATAGAGACACGGTTTTGTACATTGACGGCGGCCATGTCCGGATCTGTTCCTTGTTTGAAATATATGGATATATCACCGGAACCCGTGTTTGACGCAGTTGAGGTCATATACATCATGTTTTCTACACCGTTGATTTGTTCCTCCAACGGAGCAATCACGGAATTCAATACGGTCGATGCACTGGCTCCCGTATAGGTGGCTCTTACCGAAACGGTAGGAGGCGCGATGTCCGGATACTGCGTGATAGGCAGTGTCGCCAATCCGATAGCCCCCAGGATGACTATCAGGATAGAAATAACGGTTGATAGTACCGGACGGTTAATAAATCTATCTAATTTCATAATGATTATCTGATTATTAGTTGAAGGCTGTGGCTAAATTACCGTCGTGTTGGTCTTTCAAATGCTGTTGATAGTTTGCTTCTTTTTGCGCCGGTGTGATAGGCTGAACCTTCTGGCCATCTTTCAGGTTTTGTACTCCTTCGATTACGATTTTATCTCCTGAATTCAGACCGGAAGTAACCAAGTAGTCTTTTCCGTTATCCAGATTGAAGATTTTGATTTCTGTATATTTTACCGTGTTGTCCGGTTGCAGAACATAAACGAACTTCTTATCCTGGATTTCTACTGTTGCAGACTGCGGTATAGTGATTACATTCTCCATAGCATAAGGAATCAGAACGTTTGCAGTACCTCCGCTACGCAATACATGTTCCTTATTCGGGAAGATGGCACGGATGCTTACCGAACCGGTAGATTGGTCGATAACGCCTGTGATAGCATCCACTTTACCCTCTATATCGTACGTGGAACCATCGATTAATTGTAGTTTGATAGTCGGTATTTTGCTGATTTCTTCTTTGATAGTGCTACCGGACTTGGTCATTGCCAGCAATTCCTTTTCTGTCATTGAGAAGTATACATATACTTCGTCAATCTCGGAAACAGTAGTCATCGGTGTAGCGATAGAAGGGCTTACCAATGCTCCTACACGATAAGGGATATTGTTGATAACGCCATCTGACGGACTTTTAACCTGTGTGAATGACAAGTTCTGTTGAGCAGTGGTCAGTTGTGCTTTTGCTTGTGCCAGCTGGGCTTTGGTCTGTGCCAGGGAGTTTTCTGCCATTGCCAGGTCATAGTCACTGATGATTTGCTTTTTGTTCAACTCTTTCTTATTGTCATACGTCATCTGTTGAGTGCTCACTGCTGCTTCTGCTGTAGCCACTGATGCTTTGGCAGTGCGTACAGCTGCTTCGTATTGAGTCGGATCAACAATGAACAACACTTGTCCTTTACGTACAGCTGCTCCTTCGTCTACACAGAGTTTTGTGATGAAGCCTGATACTTGGGGGCGGATTTCTACATCTTGTTTACCTTTGATGGTAGCCGGATAGGCAGTTGTTAAATTAGCGGTCGTCTTTTGTAACTCTTGTACTGCATATTCAGGAACCTTTCCTGTGTCATTGCCCTTATTGCCACAACTTGACAAGAGGGCTACGCAAAATGCAAATAAAACAATTCTACTTTTCATACTTATAAATATCTGTTTTTTAATTTAATGCATTTGTTGCCAGTGTGCTGTTCGTCCATATAGATTAAGGAGGTTAAGGAAGAAAAAGCCGGAAACTAATTCGGTTAAATTAGTTTCCGGCTGCAAAAGTACTTTAAATTCGGTATTCTTGTACTCTGATACCGTGTTTTTTAACTATGTTTTTTACTTTATTTTATGATATACAGGAGTCATAATAAAACTTAACTCATAATCTTGGTAAGGAAGACGGTATTTTTCC
>OHPW01001022.1_pt1 | contig 17469 bp, 9 predicted proteins | sample 1577771 | NCBI WGS metagenome assembly OHPW01 (sample SAMEA3879608, study PRJEB24766) | human gut metagenome | biome: human-associated habitat; feature: feces | place: USA | collected 1985/1987
ACGCGAAATAAAAATAATCTTTCCGCTATTTATGCGCAGAGCGCAGCGGAGCGCATTCTCAATCGTCCACACCTCCCGGGGAACACCCTCTCAGAGGGAGCTGGCAAAGCCGTAGGCTTTGACTGAGGGAGTTTTTATCACGCACTTACAATATACCCCCCCCCCGTATGGTGATTTTGCCCATATTTTTGTACCAAATTTTGGCAGATGCGGCGGGCGAAAATGCTTTATTTCCATAAACTTTAGTGTTATACTCAACTTGGCCTTTTGTCCGTTCCGGCTGTTCCATTTGGGGGAATAGCCGGGCAAATCGATCAACAAAGGAGAGGATATCATGAAAAAACGCATCGTGAGCATGATACTGGCGCTCAGTATGGTGCTCTCCATCCTCCCGGTATCTGCATTTGCAGATGCTGGGACGTCTGCTGCGGCAGCAGAGACGACAGCTGCCGGTACGAACGAGGAAACAACAAATTCCGTCGTTACGATCGAGATCGGCGCGGACGGTCTGCCCGAAAAGCAGTCCGGCACCGGCTGGAGCTACGACAGCTCCAACAACTGGCTGACCATCACCGGCGTTGAAAACGCAAAGACAGAGTACATTCTGGATGGCGATGATGCCAGCTGCAATGTGGCCATCTCGACTTCCAGCAATGAAGTATATCTGCTGGACGGCGTGGTCAAGGGCCAGCTTTGGATCAAGAACCCGAATGCCTGTGTTCTGGGCGGCAGATACGCCGAAGCAGTGCTGGAAAACGGCACCATTGACGGCGGCACCTACGGTAAGCTGACCGAGAACGGCGGCAGCGTCAAGGGCGGCTACTTCAAGGATATTTCCGGCCTGAAGTCTGCTACGCAGCAGCAGGCACACAAGCTGATCCTGCCGGAGGGCTGCACCCTGAACGGCCAGCCGGTGACCGGGGATGTGTATATGCTCAAGCGGTACAGCGATCACAGCCTGAAGCTGGAGGTGCAGTACGCCCCCGGCTGCGTTGCATGGGCGGCAGCAATCGGTGGTATGTCCGACATCCGCTCCCTGCCTGTAGGTATCAGCAACGCCTCCTTGGACGGCTGTGGCACGGTTTCCATCAGTGCAGACGGTACAACGATCTCTGCCGAGGTCAGTATGTTCCCGCCGCTTTTAGAGAGCAACGCACCCATAGCACTGACTCCGATCCCGTCTATGGACAAGGAACTGAGTTTTACCGATAAGGGTACGCCCGATGTGAACGGTGTGCCCTGTGTGTACAGTCTGGACGAGGGCATGGATCAGTTCTGCAAATACTATGGCAAGGGCTGGACTTATACCTGCTACCCCAATGTCGCCAGTGCGACCGGACAACTGAAGCTTGGGGATCAGGGCGGTAAGGTGATCGATTTCAGCCAGCTGAGCGCAGTGCCCATCAACTGCTCTGTCAAGCTTTCGAATGCTACCGTGACCGGCGGCATCATCCGTCAGGCTAACTTCAAAAATGTCACGATCGAGGGCGGCACCTTTGATTACCTCTACTGCGCGGGCAAGTGCACCATTTCCAATGTAGTGGCCCAGAGCTTCGAGTGGGATGGCGGCGACCTTGCCATTTCCGACACCGTTCTGTGCAAGCTGTCTGGCAACGGCATAGAGAATGCGCTTGCCGATGGCCAGAAGCTCAGCACGCTGACCGTGCGCAACGGCGGTGTGACTGCGATCAACGGCAGAGACCTGCCCAGTTCTGTCAATACCCTCTATCTGGTGGGCAATGCCAGCGCAGAGCTTACCCTGAACACCGATGTATACAGCATCAACGGTGCAAATGAACAGACCTATGCCGAGGGTAATATACTGCATATTTACGGCAACAACGATGGCAAGGAGATTCTGGTAAACAAGCCTGACGATCCCAGCAACCTCAAGCCCCTGCGCATTACCGAAGAAGGTCTGCCCGACCGGACTGGTGTGACCCCGCATTTCGTGAACCAGGATGGTGTGACCGGCGATATCTATGAGGGTCTTGGCTGGCAGTACCTTGTGGTCGAGTCTGGTTATAGAACGATGTCGGTGCTTATCCTCACCAGCCCCGATGGCAGCAGCCCGGTGGATCTGACCTCGGATACCATCAACCCCTATCATAAGGCCATTGCTTCCGATCAGATCATACTGACGGATGTGACGGTTACGGACATTCAGGCAGGCGCGCCTATTACCGCCCAGAACGCCATTATTGAGGGCGGCACTTTCCAGAAGGCTGTCCACGCGGATGAAAACAGCAGCATCACCGGCGGCACCTTCAAGGAGAGCGTCGAAGCTAATGGAACCATCGCCAACGGCATCTTCAAGAAGAGCGTCCAAGCTTACGGCAAGATCACCGATGGTCAGTTCGACGCGGATGTCACTTTGGGCTATAGCGGCACCATCACCGGCGGCACCTTCCAGAAGAGCGTCGAAGCTTACGGCGAGATCACCGGCGGTCAGTTCGGCGCGGAGGTCACTTTGGGCCATAACGGAACCATCACCGGCGGCACCTTCCAGAAGAATGTTAAGGCTAGTGGCACCATCAACGGCGGTCAGTTCGACGCAACTGTCCAGTTGGATAGTAGTAATGCCCAGATCCTTGGCGGCGTGTTCAACAATATCAAGCTGCCCGACTATTATACATTGGAAGGAACGGTCATCCGAAATGCCGTGATCACCGGCAGCCTGATGGCGGATACTTCCAGCAAGGCTGCTGTTTCCAATACGGTGAGCTTTAGCCCCATCGAAAGCCGGCACCGTGCTAATGGTCAGCAGCTGAGCAAGCTGATCGTTGCAGACGACGGCACGGTGAAAAGCGTAAACGGCGTGATTGTGACGAAGGAGACCAAGGAGCTTTACCGTATCGGCGATGTTGAGATGAATATCACCTTCAGCAAGCAGGTCGAGAACATCAACGGTGCTGATGTCCGCGATTATACCGGCGGACAGCTTTCCGCAGACGGCCTGACACTGACCCTGACCGCCCTGAATGACGGCAATCCCATTGTGGTGAATCAGAAGACCGGAGAAAAGCTGCCCTTCTCTGCCCTGGGCGAGGGAGACTTTACCACTGATGAAACGCCGGAGGGTACAAAGGTTACCTGCTATCAGGAGGGCGTGGGCAAGCTGAGACTTGTCTATGTGCGCACCTACGATGATAAGGAGTTTGACAGCATCCCCTATGGCGAGCCGGACAACTATGGCATCTATAAAAAGCGCGTTGTAGCTGAAGAGGGCGATAAATACACGAGCGGTTCGGTCGATATCGGCGAAACCGTGATCAAGTATAAACCGGCTCTCGATGACTTCGAATGGGATGTCAAGACCGGCACGGTGACCTATAGAGATACCAGCAAGCGGTATTTCGGCGAGGAGGAACTCCCGCAGGCTGAACTTCGGTACTACGACGAACCAAACTCTTACTTCTCCTCTGTGCCTACCGAGGTGGGTGCCTACGAAGTTCGCCTTGTGGTGAACGGTAACAACTACTATAATAGCAATCAGGATAACGATTACCAGTATCCGTTAGTCGGGCAGTACACCGTCCTCTACACGCCCGTAGCCGCAGACTTTACCTACGATGCTGCGCAGAACAAGGTGGCCTACAACGGCGATAAGTACAACGGTGCTGACCCGGAGTTCACCCCGCTGTACGCCGCCGAGGGCAGCACTGAAACCACCGCGACCATCCCCACCGCCCCCGGCAACTACGATGTGTACGTTCAGGTGACGGCGGACGAGAACTATAACGGGACCACGACCGAAAAGGTGGGCACTTACGTTGTGAAGGGGACCGATCCCGAGCCGACCCCCGATCCGGATCCGAATCCTACTCCCGACCCCAACCCGGATCCGAATCCTACTCCCGACCCCAACCCGGATCCGAATCCGACTCCCGATCCCAACCCGGATCCGAATCCGACTCCCGACCCCAACCCGGATCCGACCCCGACTCCTGATCCCGAGCCGACTCCCACCCCGACTCCGACTCCCGATCCTGAGCCGACTCCCGCTCCCACTCCCGCACCCGCACCCAGCGATGACGGCGGCGGCGCTATCGTGATGGTAGCCGCTGTGGGCGGCGCAGCCGTTGGCGTAGGCGCTTACATTGCAGGCACCACCGCCTACCTGAAGAGCGTTCTGCCCGAGGGTGTGGCGATCCCCGCTAACCGTCAGCAGCTGGCTGTTGCACTGTGGACTGCCGCAGGCAAGCCCGCTACCCAGAGCACGGCACTGTTCAACGATGTGGCAGCCGATGCCGCAGAGCTGCAGGCCATCCGCTGGGCAGTGGATACCGGCCTGATGTCTGCACAGGACGGCAGCTTCAAGCCCGGCAGCCGCGTAAGCCGCTTGGAGGTCATCCGCACTTGGAAGACCTATCAGCAGCGCGGCTGAGCCCGCTGCCCCGTAACCCCTTATAACCCCGCAGGGACTGCTGCACAGCGCTGTGCAGCAGTCCCTTTTTGCGTTGGCTGGCGTTTTGCGCCGCGATGCCGCCCGGTAAAAGGCATTTCGAGCCATTATTGGGGATTTCGTGCAAAAGCACTCCACTTTTTCCGCCGCCGGTGGTATAATGCAGGGACAGAGATGTACTCTGAAAGCACGTCATTCCCATATTTTCCTATAGAGACAGAAAACCGTCCGGTAACCGCAAGCCGGGCGGTTTTCTGCTTTTTGCGGGTGCGTCCGGCTGCTTTTGCGCCGCCGGGTCGTTTCAACGCATTTGCGGGTCGATTCGTGCCGAAAATCGTCCAAAACGGGCAAATCGTGGTACACTAAGCATGACACAGAACCTCCCTTCCTGATAGGGGCTAAAGGCATCATTACGCCCCGTCAAGCGTGTGACCGGAGCATCGGTCATCCGCGTCCGTGCCCGGCTGAAAAAGCCGCGCCCGGCAAAACATAACAATTGCCATCTCCCGATCGATCCTTTCCAATAAGCACAGCAGAGCCGCCCGGCAACTACCGGACGGCTCTGCTGCGTTATAGGGGAACGCCCTCAGTCAAAGCCTGACGGCTCTGCCAGCTCTCCCCGCAAGCGTCCTCGCCCTCTCAGGCGCTAACGCGCCAGCTCTCCCAAAGGGAGAGCCTCTGGCGAAACCGGTCACTTGGCATTTGAGCCGGAAGCTTTACCGCCATGCCAAGGCCTCTCCCTTTGGGAGAGGTGGATGCGAACGTAGTGAGCAGACGGAGAGGGCGAGGTTGCTTCCCGCAGCACCGCGCTTTCGCAGAAAGCGGCGCTGCAACTGCCACTTTTCTCTACGACCCCTCTCTGTGAAAAAGTAGTTCCGAAACGCCCGCAGGCGTTTCGGAACTACAAATAAAAATATTCTTTCCGCTACTGATGCGCAAAGCGAACGCGGAGCGCATTCTGAATCGTCCCGCCCTGCCCTTACAGCACCGCGTCCGAGATGAGCTTGCCCAGCAGCAGCACCAGCACCACCAGCATCATGGGGCGGATGAAGCGGGCACCCTTTTTCAGGGCGAAGTGGGAGCCCAGCAGGTTGCCCAGAATGTTGCTGACTGCACAGGGGATGCCGATGTGGAACACTACCAGACCGTTCATCAGGTAGGTGAACAGGCTGGCGTAGTTGCTGGCCAGATTGAGCACCTTGCCGTTGCCGTTGGCGGTGCGCAGGTCAAAGCCCATCAGGGTGGTAAAGGCAATGATGGCAAAGGTGCCGGTGCCCGGGCCCATAATGCCATCGTACAGGCCGATGCCAAAGCCGATGGCCAGCGACAGTAAGATCTTTTTCAGGTCCAGCGTGCCGTCGTCCCGGTTCTCATCCGGCAGGTTGCGCTGCCACAGGATGATGACCGCCGCCACCGGCAGGATGATGAACATCATGGTGCGCAGCATCTCGTCACTGAGCAGCAGCACGATGTGCGCGCCCAGCGCACTGCCCGCAAAGCTGCCGATGGCTGCAAGAACGCCCACCTTCACGTTTATGGCACCGCTTTTGAAAAAGTTTGCCGTGGCAAAGGTGGTGCCGCAGGCGGCGCTGAACTTGTTGGTGGCATAGGTGTAGTGGGGCGGCAGCCCGGCAAACAGATAGGCCGGCAGACTGATCAGCCCACCGCCGCCGGCTGCCGAATCCACAAAACCTGCAAAGCCGGTCATCAGCATGAGAAACGCCATCATCCACGGCGAAATCGTGATACCCATTGTTATAATTCCTCTTATCTTTCCAAGTCGTTTGTTCTTTTTCAGGAGACGCGCGCCTTAGACCATATAAAACCTCCCCTCGCAGGGCAATACACAGCCCGGGATACCCGCGCAGCGCAGGGGTATCCCGGGCACATTTTGCAATTTTAAGACGTTTTATTACAGGTTGTTTTTAAAGAAGCGGTATGCGTTGCGCCAGTAGATGGCTTCCACCTCGTCCTCGGTAAAGCCCTCGCGGCGCAGCGCCTCGGCCAGCAGCGGCATATCTGCCGCCGTTTCCAGCTCGTGCTGGCCGCCGATGCCGTCAAAGTCGCTGCCAAGGCTGATGACCTCAATGCCGCCCACCTGCTTGAAGTGTGCCGCGTGCTTTGCCAGCCGCTCCACCGTGCTGCGGCAAAGCTTGGGATGTGCCGAGTCTGCGTCCACAAAGGAAGCGCAGTAGTTCAGCCCTGCAATGCCGCCCTTTTCTGCCAGTGCACGGATCATCTCGTCGGTCAGGTTGCGGTTGTGGGGCGACAGCGCACGGCAGTTGGAGTGGCTTGCCGCAAAGGGACGGGTGCTGTGGTTTACGATGTCCCAGAAGCCCTTATCGGAAAGGTGGCTCACGTCTGCGGTGATGTGCAGCCGTTCCATCTCCTCCAAAAAGGCAAAGCCCCGCTCGGTCAGGCCGGTCTCGGTATTGGCCACCAGCGGCCCGCCGGGGTTTGCGTTGGGGGCTGCCAGCTCGTTAGGGTAGTTCCACGTCAGGGTCATCATGCGCACGCCCAGTTCCTGCAGCCGCCGCAGCACGCCCAGACTGCCCTTGCAGCAGCCACCCTCTTCCACCGTCAGCATGGCGCTGAACTTGCCCTCGGCGCGGTTGCGCTCAAGGTCGGCGGCAGTGTACACCGGGGCGATCTTTTCCGGGTAAGCCGCCATGAGCCGCTTGAAGATGTCGATCTCTTCCAGCACGCTTACCAGCGGGTCAGCCCCGGGAGCGGGGTCGGCCAGATCCACATAGGCCGCAAAGCATTGCAGCAGATAATCCCCCTGCTGCAATTTTTCAAGGTCGATATGCAGATCGTTGTGCAAAAAGCTTTTGGGTGCGCCCGCCTTTTCGGCGCGGCGCAGTTCGTACAGGGTATCGCAATGCAGATCCCAAACCTTCATGATGGATACACTCCTTTATGCTTCTTCTCCCAGCAGCTGCAACAGCTGTTCGGGGTTCATGGACAAAATCGCGCCGTCTGCCCCACCGGTAACGGTGTCGGCCAGCGACTGCTTGGCCTGTTGCAGTTCCACGATCTTTTCCTCAATGGTGTCCTGCGCGATCAGCCGGTACACCTGCACCGGGTTGCGCTGGCCGATGCGGTAGGCGCGGTCGGTGGCCTGATTCTGCGCGGCAAGGTTCCACCACGGGTCGTAGTGGATGACGATATCGGCGGCGGTCAGGTTGAGACCCGTGCCGCCCGCCCGCAGCGAGATGAGAAAGACGTCTGCTTCACCCTGATTGAACCGGCGCACCTGCTCGGCACGCACAGGCTTCGGGGTAGAGCCCTGCAGGGTAAAGTGGCTTACCCCGGCTTCGTCCAGCCGCTTTGCCAGCAGTTCCAGCATGGAGGTGAACTGGCTGAACAGCAGAATGCGGTGCCCGCCCGCCACTGCCTCGGTGACAAGTTCCAGACAGGCGTCCAGCTTGGCGCTGCTGCCCGTCCAGTTGTCTGCCACAAGGCGCGGGTCGCAGCAGATCTCCCGCAGCCGCATCAGCACGGCAAACACGGTCATCTTGTCCGCCGGCTTTGCCGCCCGCAGCTTTTCCCGGGCATCCACCACCGCCGCCAGATACAGCTTGCGCTGCTCGGTCTCCAGTTCAACGCGGCGCACATTCTCGGTTTTGGGCGGCAGTTCCCGCAGCACCTCCGACTTCATGCGCCGCAGGATGAAGGGGCCGGTGAACTGGTTCAGCCGCCGCACGGCGTTGGCATCTTCGTCCTGCACGATGGGCTTTTCAAACCGGGCACAGAAGGTCTTGTAAGGGGGCAGATACCCGGGCATCAAAAAGGAGAAGATGCTCCACAGCTCGCCCAAGCGGTTTTCCACCGGGGTGCCGGTCAGCGCAAAGCGCACCCGGCTGTTCACCCGGCACACCGCCTTGTATTTCTGGGTGGTGTGGTTCTTGATGGCCTGCGCTTCGTCCAGAATGCAGGCGTAAAAGCTTTGCCCGGCATACAGTTTTTCGTCCCGGCGCAGCAGGTCGTAGCTGGTAATGACGATGTCCGCCTGCGCCCACCCATCGACCAGCGTGGCACGGTGGGCGGCATCGCCATCCATGGCAACGCTTTGCAGCTGCGGGGTGAACTTCTGGCATTCCTCCTGCCAGTTCAGCACCAGCGACGCCGGGCAAACGATGAGGCTGGGCAGCTGCTGCCCGCCCTCCTTCATCGCCAGCAGGTAGCTGAGCACCTGCACGGTCTTGCCCAGACCCATATCATCGGCCAGAATGCCGCCCATACCGTAGCCGTCCAGTGTGCGCAGCCAGCGGTAGCCGTCCCGCTGGTATTTGCGCAGGGTCTTTTGCAGGGAGAGCGGCGGGGTATACTCGCTGTCCCGCACGGCGTGGAAGCTGCGGCTGATGCGCCGGAAAGCGTCGTCCCGGTCGAACCGCAGGCCGTTCTGCCCCGAAAGCGCCCAGTCCAGTGTGGGCGCGCGGTAGAGCGGCAGAGCGGCGTGGCCGTCCTTCAGCTTTGCACCGGAAAGCTCCAGTGTGTCGTTCAGCTCGTCCAGCCCTTCCAGACTGTCGTCCAGCCGCAGCAGACTGCCGTCCCGCAGGCGGTGGTAGCGCTTTTTCTGGTGCAGAGACTGCAAAAGCTCCCGCAGCTCCTCCACCGGGAAGGCGCCGGTGTCCACCTCCAAATCCAGCACACTGCCATGCACCGATACCCCTACCGAGATCTTAGGCGGGGCGGCTTGTAGGTTGCGGAAGGCATCGGTCTGGTACACCTCGCCCATGGCCAGCAGGGCGGGAATGCCCTCTTCCAGCAGCTGGAAAAGCGCTTCCTCCCCGGAAATGCTGTAATGCCCGGGCTTGCCGCTCTCGGGTTCCAGATAGGTTTCCAGCAGCCGCTTTGCCCGGTTCTCGGTGCGGGCATCCCGCAAAAGATCCGGCGGCACCGGCTCGCCGGGGGCTACCCTGTCCTCGCCGTACAGAAAGACCGGGTACGCCGTGACGGTAAGCCCCCGGTCGGCGTCCAGATAGAACTGCACCACCGGTTCCAGCGGGATCTGGTTCAGCAGCAGCCGGTCGGGGTCCACGATGTTGACCCGGTTGCCCAGCTCCGGCAGCACATAGCTGCAAAAGGCGGCGGCATCCGCGCTGGTAAAGAACAAACTGCGCCCGCCAAAAGTCTCCAGCACCGGCAGCACCCGGCGGCATTCCTCTCGCTGCATCCGCCAGAGGGTGGTCTCGCCCAGCAGATAAGCATAGTCCAGCCCCTGCACCCCGCTGAGCGCCGGGGTACAGCTCAGCTGCACGCCGCCCTTGCGGCGCTCCACCTTCAGGCTGATGACTGGCAGACCCTCTTTAAGGGTATAGCCGCCCACAACGCCCTCGGCGGCGTAAAGCTCCACAAGGTCATCCAGCCCCTCGCCGGTCAGCGGCAGACCGCCCGCCGGGCCTTTCTCCCAGCCGGAGCGCACCGTACCCTCGGCTTCAAACGCCTGCCGGGCGCTCACCTGACGGCGCAGCAGCCGCAGCAATTGCTGCGCATCCGGGGCAAAGGCGTCCCACCGGTGCACAAACGCCAGCGACTTGCCGTAGCTGACGCTTTCGCCCTGCTCGACCGCATCCAGAAACTGCGGGATGCTTTTTACCAGATACTGCCGCCCGCCGATGCCGTCCGAGACCCGCAGCCGCAGCCAGATACGGCCATTGTGCGGCGTAAGCTCCGGCTCCAGCAGAGCAAAGCCGGTGCGCTGGGCAGCGGGCTGGGGCTGCTGCTGCGCATCCTCCCGCTGGTAGCGTTTCAGCAGAAGCTGGGCTTCATAGTCGGTCTCCGGCTCCTCACCCCGCCACTTGCGGCCGAACAGCATATCCAGCCCGGCGCTGTAACTGTCCTTGCGGGGCTCGGTGCTCAAGCCTGCCACGCCCCGCTGCACCCCGGGGATGCTCTCCGGCTTTTTTTCCGGGGCAGGCGGGTTCTTTTCCGCGTCCTGTAATAGCAGCGCACCGATATGCTTGCAGTAGGTGCCGTCGCCGTTTTGATTATAGGGGCAGTCGCAGGAGGCGCTGACAAAGCTGCCGTTTTCCCGCAGCCAGACCTGCGTATAATAGCAGTCCGGCCCGCTGCCCTGCACCAGCGCTGTCAGGTGCCGCACCCCGTCCTCGTTGGTGGTGCAGCTGCTTTGCAGGATGCGCTTGCGGTACTTCTGTGCCCGCTCAAAGATGCTTTTGCCCAGCAATGCGCGGATCTCCTGTGCGTCCATGTGGTCTCCCTCCCCTGTGCTGTCGCGGTTCCGGTCTATTCTATAAGAATACCGCGTTCCACCCCGGGATGCAAGGGCAGAAGAGTAAAAAACGTTTATTGCAATTCAACTTTTTAATGCAACAGCAACAACGTTGAATTGCATATCGCAAATATGCCGTTTGAATGCTGCACTAATTTCTTGACTTGCGATAGAAAGCGCGGGGCGGGACGATTTTGAATGGCCTCCGCTTTGCTTTGGCCATCTTCAGCGGAAAAATTATTTTTATATAGAGCAATACCGGAGCGTCTGCGGACGCTCCGGTATTGCATTTTTCACGGGAAAGGCCGTAAAGGCAAACGGCATTTATCGTGTTATAGTAAGTTCACAACTGTTCAGCCCTGTTTTTCTGCGGGGGCTGTGCCGCGCTTGCGGGTCTTGAGGTGGTACATCTCCTGATCCGCCTTGTCGATCAGGTCGTGCACGGTGGCAATGTCCGGCTCAAGGCGGGCGCAGCCGATGCTGATCTCGATCTGGTAGGGCTTACCGGAGACGGCGTTGGCGGCATCCAGCTCCCGCTGGATGGAAGCGATCAGGGTGCGCACCTCCACGCTGTTGCAGCCGCAGGCGATGCAGAATTCATCGCCGCCGTAGCGCGCCAGCACGCCGTTATAGTTGGCGCACACCTTTTTCAGGATGCCCGCCAGCAGCACCAGCGCGGCATCGCCCTCCAAGTGGCCGTACTCATCGTTGATGTGCTTGAAGTGATCCATGTCCATCATGAGGAAATGTAGCGAGCGGTTGGGATGGCGGCGGTAATAGGGCAGCTCGCTTTCCAGATAGCGCAGCGCCACGATGCGGTTGCTGACGCCGGTCAGGGTGTCCACCGTGAACTTGGTCTGCAATACCAGCACATACACGCACACCAGCCCCAGCGTAATGCCGCAGCACAGCAGCCCGCGCCCGGGCAGCCAGCCTTGCAGCAAAAAGCCTGCCGCCGGCGCAAGCGCGAGCAGCAGCAGGGTTTTCAGTTCCTCTTTGGGTGTTTCCTGCTTCCAGTGGCTCAGCGTCCAGCTGCAGCGGAGAAAGGCTGCTGCCAGATAGGCAAGCCCCACCAGCTTCGCCCCCCAGAACAGGGTGCTGCCCCGCAGCCCCTCTGCGTCCAGATAGCAAAAGCCGTTTTCGTCCCGCGCCGTCAGCAGCACCAGCAAAAGCAGTGTCACCGGTGCGGCGCTGAGTGCCAGCCTGCGGCCGTCCTCCATCCATGTACGCCCCAGCTCTGCCTCCACATACAAAAACACCAGCAGGCAGCAGCACGCCGCCAGCAGATAAAACAAAATACTGCCCCCGGCGTTCAGCCGGTAGGTCAGGGGGATGCCCAGATCCTCCCACGCGCCCAGCTGCGCCAGCGCACTGCCATAATCTACGATCGTCAGCGCCACGGCAAACCACAGCAGCGCCGTAAACTGCCGCCCGGGCAGACTTTTATCCCGCATTTTCTGCTGCGCCCGCAGCAAGACCACCAGTGTGACCAGACAGAGCCCACTGACCTGAGTATGCGCAATCGCATCCATGCCGCAACGCTCTCCTTTACCCTAGGGCGGCTTTGCGCCGTCCGACCCTTTTCCGCTCTTCCAACGTTCCTTTTTCGCACAAACCCATTGTACCAAATCCATAACAAATATGCAACACAAACCGAAAAATTCGTACAAAAAAAGACACCGGAACGTCTTTCGGCGTTCCGGTATCTTTTGAACTCAAATCACTTTGCCTGCGGATGGGCGGCATCGTTGCGCAGGGCGCTTTCGCGGATCTTTTCCAGCGTCTGCTCGCTGAGGATATGCTCTGCCTTGCAGGCGTCCTCGGCGGCGGTCTGCTCGTCCACGCCCAGCTGCACAAAGAAGTGGGTCAGCAGCTGGTGGCGGCTGTAAATGCGCTGAGCGATCTCCTGCCCGGGCTCCAGCAGGGTCAGGTTGCCTTCGCCGTCCACCGCGATATAGCCGTTCTCCCGCAGCTTTTTCATGGCGATGCTCACGCTGGCTTTGGTAAAGCCCAGCTCATTGACAACGTCAATGGAGCGCACTTTGCCCATACGCTGGCTCAGCATCAGGATCGTTTCAAGATAATCTTCCGCGGACTGGTGGATCTGCATGGTTTGTCCGGCCTCCTGCCTTATTCCCTCTGGGGGATTTTTCCGACAGGGGATGTGTACCCTCTGTCGTATGTTAAAGGATATCACATTTTTGCGGTTGATGCAAGCAATTCGCAGCAAGTTTGGTTAAACTAACCATATTTCTCTGCACAGAACTGCTGTTTTGTCGGTTTTGCACCGCTCCTGTTTTGTGCAAAGGGTGCAATTTACCGCGCAGCCAGATAGGCGGCTGGGCCTTCCTCGTACAGATCGCCGCCATGGGCGTCCAGCACAACGGTCAGGGGCATATCCTGCACAGTCAGGCGGCGCACCGCTTCACAGCCCAAGTCCGGCCATGCGATCACTTCCAGCGTCTGCACGCTTTTTGCCATCAGCGCACCGGCGCCGCCCAGCGCAGCCAGATACACCGCGCCGTTGCGCACCACAGCTGCCTTGACGGCGGCGTCCCGCTTGCCCTTGCCGATCATGATCTTGTTGCCAAGGTCCAGCAGCCGGGGGCTCATGGCATCCATGCGTCCGCTGGTGGTAGGCCCTGCCGAGCCGATGACCTCGCCCGGGCGCTCCGGGGTGGGGCCTACATAATAGATAGCGCTGCCTTCCAGCGCAAAGGGCAAAGTCTCGCCCTTGTCCAGCGCTTCCATCATCCGCTTGTGTGCCTGATCCCGGGCGGTGTACACCACACCGGAAAGCAGCACGGTATCCCCCGCTTTCAGCGGGGCAAGATCCTGCGCGGTGCAGGGAGTCGTCAGTCTGTATTCCATCGTTCTCCCCTCCTTACAGCTCCGCGCTGGCGCGGCGGGTCACATGACAGGAAACGTTCACAGCCACCGGCAGCCCCGCCACATGGGTGGGCATCTGCTCAATGGCAAGGCCAAGGCAGGTGGTCTTGCCGCCAAAGCCCTGCGGGCCAATGCCCAGTGCATTGATGGCGGCAAGCAGCTCCTGCTCCAGCTGCGCATAGTAGGGGTCGGGATTGGGGATGTCCAGCGGGCGCAGCAGCGCCTTTTTGGCAAGATACGTCACCTTGTCAAAGCTGCCGCCCACGCCGATGCCCAGCACGATGGGCGGGCAGGGGTTGGAGCCGGCCTGCTTTACAGTATCCACCACGAACTTTTTAAAGCCTTCCACGCCATCGGCGGGCTTGAGCATCTGGATGCGGCTCATGTTCTCGCTGCCAAAGCCCTTGGGTGCCACCGTGATGCGGCAGCCCTCGCCGTCCACCAGATGCACCGTAATGGCCGCGGGGGTGTTATCGCCGGTGTTGCCCCGGCGCAGCGGGTCGGCCACGATGCTCTTGCGCAGGTAGCCGTCCGTATAGCCTCGGCGCACGCCCTCGTGGATGGCGGCTTCAAAGCTGCCGTCAATGTGCACATCCGTGCCCAGCTCCACGAACACGCAGGCCATGCCGGTGTCCTGACAGATGGGCAGGTCTTTTTCCTTTGCGGCGCTAAGGTTCGACCACAGCAGGTCTAACGTGTTCTTGGCCAGCGGCCACGGCTCTTCCTCCCGGGCTTTTTCCAGCGCTGCCTGCACGTCCTGCGGCAGCTGGGTGTTGGCCTTGATGCAGAGCCGCGCCACCGTATCCGTAATGCTCTGTGCGGAGATCGTTCTCATGCCTGTGTCCTCCGCTTACAGCCGTGCCACGCCGGTCTCGCGGGCAGCTTTTGCCACGGCATTTGCCACAGCTTCGGCCACGCGGGGGTCGAACGCGCCGGGGATGATGTTCTCCTCGCTGCGGTCGGCATCGGTGATAAGGTCTGCAATGGCGTAGGCAGCGGCCAGCTTCATCTCATTGTTGATATCCCGGGCGCGGACGCTGAGCGCGCCCTTGAACAGGCCGGGGAAGCACAGCACGTTGTTGACCTGATTGGGGAAGTCGCTGCGGCCGGTAGCCATCACCCGCACGCCGCCCGCCTTGGCTTCATCCGGCATGATCTCCGGGGTGGGGTTTGCCATGGCAAAGACGATGGCGTCCTTGTTCATGGTCTTGCACAGCTCGGTGGTCAGGATGCCGGGGCGGGACACGCCGATGAACACGTCTGCACCCTCCAGCGCTTCCTTCAGGCCGCCCTTGATCTGGCGGGGGTTGGTCACCTCGCCCAGCCAGTTCTTGTGGGCTTCGGCGCTGTTGCAGCCCTTGTACAGGGTGCCGAACTGATCCACTGCCACGATATCCTTGGCACCGGCGGTCATGAGCATCTTGATGATGGCGGTACCGGCTGCGCCGGGGCCGTTCAGGACGATGTGCACGTCCTCCATCTTCTTATTCACCACGCGCAGGGCGTTGATGAGAGCAGCGGTGACCACGATGGCGGTGCCGTGCTGGTCATCGTGGAACACGGGGATGTCCAGCTCCCGCTCCAAGGTTTCCTCGATCTCGAAGCACTCCGGGCTCTTGATATCCTCCAGATTGATGCCGCCAAAGGTGGGTGCAATAGCCTTGCAGGCGGCGATCACGCTGGCGGCGTCGTGGGCATCGATGCAGATGGGGAAGGCGTCCACGCCGCCGAACTCCTTGAACAGCACAGCCTTGCCCTCCATGACCGGCAGACCGGCTTCCGGGCCGATATCGCCCAGACCCAGCACGGCAGTACCGTTGGAGACAACGGCCACCATGTTGCCCTTGAAGGTGTACTTATACACATCGTCGGGGTTTTCCTTGATCTTGCGGCAGGGCTCGGCCACACCGGGGGTGTAGGCGGTGGACAGGTCGTCACGGGTGGCGACTTCCACCTTGCTCACGATGCCCACCTTTCCCTTGTGGGTCTCGTGCATTTCCAGAGCTGCTTTATTGTAATCCATTTAACTTTCCTCCGTTACGGTTCGCATCCTCGCCCTCTCCGTCTGCTCACTGCGTTCGCATCCACCTCCCCCAAAGTGGGAGGCCTTGGCAGTCCACGCAAACTTTCTGGTTTTGCCAAGGGCTCTCCCTTTGAGGAAAGACTTCCCCCGCTCCGGGGGAAGATGTCGCGCAGCGACAAAAGGGGGGATCTGTCACCGCAGGTGACCGAGAGGGCGCACTCATACATTTTTATTGTAACAGAACCGCCGGGGTATTTCCACCGGTTTTGCGGCATTTCCCGCCCAAAAGCGGGCAAAAGTGATACCTGTGCCGGGCGGCATTTGTGGAATTTTAGCAAAAATCTTTTCTTTTCGCATTTTTCCGTTATAATAGGATGGTATGATATTTGCATTCTCCGTGAAAACGGTCTGCTATTTTTAGGAGGTATCTCTTTTGAAACGCATTACCAAGATCCTGTTGTGTGTGCTGTGCGCGGTGGCTGCTGTGCTGTGCGTAGCTGCGGCCTGCTTTATGCTGCTCAAAAAGCAGGGCAGCACCACGGCATCCTCTGCCGCATCCGGCGCAAGCGTGTCCGTCTACGGCAAGGTGTCGGATTTCGATTATTCCAGCTTCGATTACTCCGAGGGGCTGGACGATAACGGCCACTGGACCGGCATCCGCGCATTGGACTATGTGACGCTGCCGGATGATGTATCCGCGCTGCCGCTTTCCAAGGCCGACATCGAGCCCACCGAGACCGAGATCCAGACCCAGATCGACACTTTGCTGAACCAGTACGCCACCACCCAGAACATCACCGGCCGGGCAGCCCAGAGCGGCGACACTGTGAACATCGACTATTCCGGCGCGGTGGATGGCGTAGCCTTTACCGGCGGCACCGCCACCGACTATAACCTGACGCTGGGCAGCCACACCTTCATTGACGGCTTCGAGGATCAGATCATCGGCCACAATATCGGCGACACCTTTGATGTGACCGTTACCTTCCCGGAGGGCTACGGCGACTCCACCGACGCCGAGGGCAACACCATCACCCTCAGCGGCAAGGAAGCCGTGTTCAGCGTGACCCTGAACGCCATCACCCAGAGCGTTGTGCCCACCCTGACCGATGAGTGGGTGGAGACCAATTTTGCCGCCAGCGACGACCTGCACACCGCAGACGCCCTGCGCCAGTACTTTGACAGCGCCCTGTACGCCAACAATCTGGACAACGCCGTGATGGACTATCTGCTCAATAACGCCACCTTCAAGGAGATCCCCACCCAGATCACCAGCTACTACATCCGTATGTTCCTGAACTATCACTCTCAGCTTGCTACCCAGTACGGCATGGAGCTGGACGCCTACGCACAGGCCAAGGGCTACGCCGATGCCAACGCGATGCTGGCAGATTCTGACGCCTACTTTGAGCATCTGGCCAAGCAGGATCTGGTCTTTCAGGCCATTGCGGAACAGCTGGATATCACCCCCACGCAGGAACAGATCGACAGTGCCAACAGCTCCTACACCGACACCTACGGCGCACAGCGCAGTATGCTGAACGCCTTGCAGCTGGCTGTGCTGGACAAGGTGGAGGAAAGCGCGGTGCTTTCCTGACAGCCGTCAAAACACGATTTAAAATGGCTTCCGCTACGCTCTAGCCATGTTCAGCGGAAAAATTATTTTTAATAGAGCAATGCCGGAGCGTCTGCGGACGCTCCGGCATTGCATTTTCACGGGAGGGGTCGTGGAGGAAAACGGCAGCTGCCGCGCCGCTTTCTGCGAAAGCGCGGTGCAGCGGGGGATAAAACTCCCCCAGTCGCCTACGGCGACAGCCCCCTCTGAGATGGGGCCCTTGGCAAAACCGGAGACTTTCCCGCCATGCCAAAGGCTCCCTCCCAGAGGGAGCTGGCAAAACCGTCAGGTTTTGACTGAGG
>OHPW01001032.1_pt1 | contig 17392 bp, 16 predicted proteins | sample 1577771 | NCBI WGS metagenome assembly OHPW01 (sample SAMEA3879608, study PRJEB24766) | human gut metagenome | biome: human-associated habitat; feature: feces | place: USA | collected 1985/1987
CGTAAAGGGTGTGCCTGCCTTTCAAAGAAGAAACAAGATTGGAACCTACAAAACCATGAATGCCGGTAATCAAAATATTCATTGCGCGATATATTATTTTCCGATACAGTAATATGAAAAACCTATTTTCTGAAGTTCCTTCTTGTCATAGATATTACGCCCGTCAAAAACAACCGGTTTCTTCATCGTCTTTTTTAACACTCCCCAACTCGGCATACGAAATTCTTTCCATTCAGTTACCAAAAGTAAAGCATCCGCATTGAGTGCAGCATCATACATATCGGTGGCGTAATTCACCTTATTACCTATTTTGCGTTGGCATTCCTGCATAGCAACCGGATCGTAGACCGTCACAATTCCACCGGCTGCTACAATATTATCTATCAAGACCAGAGCCGGCGCCTCACGCATATCATCCGTTTCGGGCTTAAAGGCCAATCCCCAGAGAGTAATTTTTTTTCCGGCCAGTTTCCCATCATAATGCTTTGTAAGTTTTTCAAAAAGTATATTTTTCTGAACTTCATTGACTTCCTCTACAGCTTTCAACACCCGCATCGTATATCCATTTTTATCAGCCGTCTTTATCAATGCCTTTACATCTTTGGGAAAACACGATCCTCCGTAACCACACCCCGGATACAAAAACTTACTACCAATACGGCTGTCTGCACCGATACCTTTACGAACCATATTCACATCCGCTCCTACCAACTCACACAAGTTTGCAATATCATTCATAAAACTGATACGGGTAGCCAACATTGAATTCGCAGCATACTTTATCATCTCCGCACTGGGTACGTCTGTAAAAATCAAACGATAATTATTCATCATAAACGGCTTATACAGTCGTTCCATAATACTCTTAGCCTCCTCGGATTCTACTCCTACCACGACACGGTCAGGTTTCATAAAATCATCAATGGCATTTCCTTCTTTCAAAAACTCCGGATTAGAAGCTACATCAAAATCAATGGCAACATTACGTTTGTCCAGTTCTTCCTGAATAGCGGCTTTTACCTTTTGGGCCGTACCGACAGGAACCGTACTCTTCGTAACCACAAGGACATATTTTTTCATATTTTGTCCAATGGTACGAGCTACTTCAAGTACATAACGCAAATCAGCACTACCATCTTCATCGGGAGGTGTACCTACCGCACTAAATACAACTTCAACCTCATCCAGACAGGAAGCCAACGAGGTGGTAAACTTCAAACGCCCGGCATTATAATTACGATGAACCATATCTTCCAGTCCCGGCTCATAAATTGGAATAATTCCTTTTTTCAAATTCTCGATCTTAGATTCCATCACATCTACACAAGTGACATCCACTCCCATCTCCGAGAAACAGGTTCCTGTTACCAAACCCACATAACCAGTTCCAACAATTGCTATTTTCATATTTCTTTGATTTGAAATTTTAGTATTTACAAATGATAAAAAGAACGATACCAATCTACCGTTTCCTTTACTCCCTCTTCAATCTCTTTATCGGGCTTAAAACCCAACTCTTTCTGTAATGCAGTGGTATCCGCATTCGTCTGATATACATCCCCGGGCTGCATCGGCAGATATATCTTTTCCGCAGCATATCCGATTGCCTTTTCTATGGCCTGAATAAAATCCATCAGCTTTACAGGATGAGAATTCCCAATATTATAAATCTTATAAGGAGCTTTGGATGTACTCGGATCCGGCTCTTCCGGATTCCATGAAGAATTGGATTGCGGAATTGAATCAACCACCCGTAATACTCCCTCCACAATATCATCTATGTATGTAAAATCACGAAGCATATCCCCATTATTAAACACCTTAATCGGACGCTTGTGTAAAATAGCATCCGTAAACAAAAAAGGAGACATATCCGGCCTCCCCCAAGGGCCGTATACAGTGAAAAAGCGAAGTCCGGTAGATGGAATGTTATACAGATGGCTGTATGCATGTGTCATCAGTTCATTCGATTTTTTAGTTGCGGCATATAAACTTACCGGATGAGCAATACTATCTTTTTCAGAGAAAGGCACTTTGCCATTCAGTCCATAAACACTGCTGGAACTTGCGTATACCAGATGCTTTATTTTATAATGCCGGCATCCCTCGAGTACATTAAGAAAACCGTCAACATTGCTTTCCACATAAGCATACGGGTTTTCGATTGAATAACGTACACCTGCCTGTGCCGCCAAATTTATTACAACATCAAACTTCCCATTGGCAAAGAGCATTTGCATGGCCTGTTTATCTTCCAGATTCATCCTCACAAAACTAAAAAGAGAATAAGTGCTGCTCGAAACAAACTTATACCATTCAATATCCTCCCGGGAAACACCCAACGTGACAAGACGTCCGTATTTTAAATTTATGTCATAATAAGAATTGATATTGTCCAATCCCGTTACTTCGTCACCACGTAACAAAAGGCGCTTACAAACGTAAGAACCGATAAAACCGGCAGCACCGGTAACTAATACTTTCATAAATTTCCGGTCATTAAAATCTCATAAATCTCCAAATGTTTTGCGATAACATTTTCTATCGAAAAATCTTTTTCTGCCAAACATCTCGAGTTCTTACCCATTTTTTGTCTCAATGCCTTATCTTCAATCAAAATTTCCAACCGGTCCGCCAAGGTTTCACTATCTTGCACCGGAATCAAATACCCATTGTATCCCTCTATCACAGTCTCCTTACAACCTATGGAATCCGTTGTTATAATAGGTCTTCCCACGGCAGTCGCCTCTATTAATGATTTTGGCAATCCTTCTTTATAATAAGACGGAAAAGCTACTATATGGCAGTCTTTTAACAAGCTCAATACATCCGTCCGATATCCCAACCATTGGATATACTCTCCATCACACACTCTTTTTAAATCTTCCTCTTTTATCGCTTTCGGATTGTCATCCAACCCTCCACAAAGCAGAAATTGAACCTTATCCCGATATTTCTCTTTCAGTTTTATAGCAGCATCCGTAAGAATAAAAATTCCTTTCTCCATAATCATACGTGCCGTCAATAGAACTCTTATCTTGCCGCTTTCCGGTTCCGGAGTATAACAGAATTGCTGTAAATTCACACCAGATCCTTTAATCATATACGCTTGTTCCTCTCTTATTATGTGGTGTTTCCGAAATAGAAATTTATCTTCACCATTTTGGAAAATAACGGCGAGATTACTGCGATGATGAGAAAATCGAAGGACTTTCGGAAGTATTTTCGAAATCACAGACCGATTCTCTTCCGAGAAGAAAATCCCTAAGCCACTTACAGCATTTACCACCCCACGAACACGAGATAGTTTTGCAGCCAATGTTCCCCAAAGTATTGTTTTAAGCCCCACATGGTGCACGATATCCGGCTTTTCACGACGATATAAATTATAAAGGAACCAGCAAGTGCACAGTTCCTCTCTAACATTCTGCCCCGAGCGATTCATCGGCAAGTCGATCACCTGTAATCCAAGAGCTTCAATATCTTTTTTCTTTCCGGTATCTTTGGTTACAATAGTGACGTTATAACCAGCTTTTTGAGCTTCTAATGCAATATCTTTACGATGTGAAAGGAAGAACCAATCAACATTGACAACAACAAATAGTTTAAACATCACGAAACAAGGTTTTGTATATTTCTAATCACTTACTATAAAATCGGATTATTCTTGCCGGATTACCAGCAACAATACAATTATCAGGAATGTCTTTCACCACAACACTGCCTGCCCCAACAATTACATTATCGCCAATATGAATATTGCCGATAATAACTACATTGGCACCTAAATTTACATTATTACCGATTATAGGCCTTCCATTATTTTTAGCCCCCAAAGTAGTACAATGCCTACAGGAAAAATTATTACCGATAGATTCCGCATTTAAAATGGTAGCATAAGGATGAGCCAATAAAAAACCTCCTCCCATCTTTAATGTATCAGAAATAATAAAATATCTGTCACCTTTTCTATACCAACCTATCATGAGAGAAGCTATTGGTCCAAGGCGATAATAAAAGAGTGATCTAAAATATGCATTGTTATGTAAAAAGTACAAAGTACCCCAGAAAGGGGATAGCCTTATTTTCAAAGAGGGTAACATAGCTGCGACATCCGAAAAAAGTAATAGCCGCATATCTTTTTTTATTAAAAATAAAAGATGAGGAATATATATAAATGAAAAAAAAATGGCCATACAAAATCTCACCAAATCTCTACAGTATTTTTTTCTATCCGTATCCATTATTTCCCCCCAATTAAATATCTCGTTTTTTTCAGTACGGCTCTAAATAATGCAATACAATAAACTAAATAAGCCTGAAACTTTCCTCCTCCATTTAAGCGGATTACTTCCATTATTTCAGTTTTTTTCTTTTTCAGACTATCGGAAGTTGCCCCTCCGATCCGAAATAATGCTATATCATAATCTATATACAAAAACGAAGCTCCCTTATCATAGAATCGAATCAATAAGTCTTTATCCATTTGATATTTCAAATCAATACGATAGGCCCCATACAGTTCATAAGCATCTTTTCTAATAAAAGTACCTGGATGTGCCACACGGATATTAAAAGAGACCAATGGAAACTTCATGGAAGGTATATCTCTCCATTTAGAGTCACTATTTTCATCATAAACAACAACATTTCCTCTATATACATCCACGTTCTTATCATAGCATTCAGCCAACTTGAATAAAGCACCAGGAAGCAATAAATCATCAGAATTTATAATTCCTACTATCTCACCTGTAGCTCGTTTTATCCCTTTATTAAAAGCATCGCTAATTCCTTTATCTTTTTCAGATATCGTATAAGATATTTGACTCGCATATTTATCTATTATTTCTAAAGTTCCATCAATCGAGCCACCATCAATAACTAAATATTCAATATTAGGATAATCTTGGGAAAGTATGCTTTTTATTGTTTCTTCTAAAGTTCTCTCACTATTTAGAGTTACAGTTATTATCGATATTTTGGGATAAAAATTTAATTTATTCCTCGACTCCATACTTTCTTCTCCGTCTATCATATTCATATTTACAATGCCATAATTCATACTTATATTTCCCTTTTGACGATTTATACATTTCGATACGAGCCATTAGTGGATAGAAAAAATCTACAATAGAACAATACAATTTAGAATGAGTAACTTTATAATAATATCTCTCACTATTATAAAACCACAATGCTTTTCTTTCGATATTACTTATACTCTGACTCTCCAAATGTTGTATTCTTGCCGTTGGTATCGATAAAATATCATATCGTTTACTCCTTATTCTATAACACAATTCGGTTTCCTCACAATACATAAAAAAGCCGGGATCAAAAGCTCCTGTTTCTTTCAATACCGAAGCCTTTACCATCAAATCCGCACCAATGATAAAAGCTACGCGACGTTTACGATCTGTGTAATTATGCAAGCGTTCTTTACCATAATATAATTTTACCGGTAATCTAAAAAAGTCAAATATAGAAGGAAAAAAAAGACTGTAAGATGTTGTCGGATTCATTGCTGCATTATATAAATTACCGCCACAAGCTCCCACTTTCGAATTTGTATCCAAAGCGTCAGACAATATTTTTATGGCATTATTTAGCAATACCGTATCTGGATTCAAGAATAAAATATTACGACCTTTTGCCACCTTGACTCCTTCGTTATTGGCCCTACCGAATCCTACATTTTGAGACAACCCTATATATACAACCTTATCTGCATATTTTTCATACAAAATAGATTTAGAACCGTCTTGCGAATCGTTATCTACAACTATTATTTCAAATGTAATTTCTGTTGTACAAGAAAACACTGAATCAATAGCTGCAAGCAATAAATCCGCAGTCTTGTAATTAACTATGATAATCGAAACATCCATTATTTCAAAATCTTATTTTTGTGCAACACATATTTATAGAAATCATATATGGCAGACACATATTGTTCTTCAGAATACAGATGAGCAACTGTATCTTGCGCCGCCTTTATCATAGGAAAATATGTTACAACTCCATTCTCCATTATCTGATTAAACAGCGATGCCAATTCATTTATAGAAGAAAATCTTAAACCGATCTCTCTTTGAGAAAAAAGCAGACCATTATCAAATTGCTCTTTAGTACCCGCCGTATTTCTTCCAATCACTAAACACCCTGCAAACATAGCCTCTGCTGTTACGCGACCAAAAGCCTCCGCTTTGGAAGCAACTACCAGTGCAAGAGCTTTATGCATTAGAGTTTTCACTTTATCAGATGCAACACCTCCCATAAAAATAATTACGCTTTCCAATCCAGATAAGATCACTTTATTTTGCAACTCATCATGTAGTTTACCATCGCCTACAACAATAAGTTTACATGTATTCGTATTGGCATATTTTCTCTGTTTGCAAAATAAAATATATGCATCAATAATATCATGTATCCCTTTAGCTTCATCCAATAATCCCACATAAAGAAAATAGTTCTCTTTGGATTCTTCAAAATGCAAATCCTCTGATCGGGCAATTCCATTATAAATAATCCGATTGTTATCAGTTTTTTTTATATAGTCAGCTATATCTTTGGTTATTGAAATTGAATAACTTTTACTAATTGCCCGATTTAACCATTTTCTTGAAGGTATAGGTTTTAGCCCATAGTCTCTCTCCAAGTATTCACGAACATGCCAGATATGAGGTATTTTTAGATTACGTGCTACAAAATATCCATATGGAATTGCTGATGTATTCGTATGAATAATATCAGGGGAATATTGTTTTGCAAGCTTTCTTATTTTCCATGTCGAAACTATATATCCTCTGATAATATGTAGCCATCTGGGAAAATATAACAATTTATTCAGAACAGAATTCAACCTCGGATAAGACGCCATCCGATAGTATATCGTTTCGTGCCGAATCCCCAATATATCCAATTCATGGTATAACAATTTATGTTCTATTGGAGATACGACCAAAACCTCAACTTTCTTACTGATAATACCATTTAATAAAGACAATAAAGATTTACTACTACCACTAATAAATGATTCGGGAGAGTAGGCCGTTAGTATAAGTATCTTCATTTCAAACTATATTTCATCACAATTTTTCTTTTCTTAAAGCTGTAAAAAGTCATAATTCCAATAAATGCCAAAGCATACATTTTTTGAATATGCCAAGTGAATATCATATGCATAAGCACAAAAAACAGATAAAATAACAAACAATACAAGGGAACTGAAAAAGATTTATAAAAACGCTTTATCAATAATCTAAAGAAAATTCCAAATAAGAACGGAAATATGAAAATCCCCAATACACCAAAATCAAGATAATGATAAATTGCATTTGTATATGCGTAATTAGCTACCGTATCTTCCCCAACAGAAATCCAACTATCCTGAAAAAAATCAGTTGTATTTTCAGATACCAACGAAATTGTTATACCAAATTTCTTTAATATAATCCATGCATACCTGTTTAAACCATCAAAAGTAGATAAACCATACTGATACCCTATTTTATCCAAATATTGATTACTCAAAGCATAGTCAAACAATCGGAAGGGTAACAAAGAATAAGTGATAAACTGCTTATTCAATTCCTCGCTTCCATGGATAATCGCCTCCATATTAAAAGTAAAATAACCACTCCTCATTGCTGTAATCCAACTCATCATTATATAAGCTAAAAGAATCAGAATAACAATAAGAAGGTATGCAAATTTTGATACTTTTATTTTTGCAACATGGAAAATATCCCTACATATAAAATAACAGAATAATAGAGCCATGAAAAACACTAAAAAAGATGCACGACCTCCTCCTATCAAAGAATAAAGAACTAAAAACAACAGAAAAAGAAATATCTTTCCCCACCGTCTATAACATAATATCATGTAAGCAGATATTGCACATAAAGAGTAAAATAGCGGAGGACAAAGAAAAGAATATATCTGAAAAAAAATGTTACCTTGGTTTTCTTTAGCTATCAAAGATATTGCATCAACCCTACTATCCAAAAGAAATAACAAAGAGGCATATTGTCTATAAATATTAGTACATACTAGAATACCCAACAACACAATACCCAAAAAGAATTTACTATTAATAATCTTTTGCATTGTAGACAAAACCGACACATTTTCCGTTACCAAACAAGATACTTGTAAAGGAGAAATATGAATACAAGAAAATCCGATCAAAAAAGACATTACGTTTAGTATTAACAAAAAATACGCATATGATGAAACTTCATATAGTCCATACGGATTGTATATAGAAAATAACAAAGCTAAGAACCAGTATCCTACAAATGATAATATAATCCACTTTGATAAATGATCTTTTATAAAAAACTGAATAAATAATAAAGCCAATATAAAAACAAAAAACACTCCGTACAACATATTCAAATTATCCTTTCATATACTTTAGCCATTTCATTGATCCGCTTCCTCTGCGTTCTATATAATGAATGATACGACATTGAACCCAATAACATATTATAGCCAATAAATACAAAAACGCCCATTTTACCATCCAATTATCCAAATAAGAGTTTACAACTCCTACAAAAGGGATATGCCATAAATAAAGCCAAATGGTATTTCGACCTATAAAAGAAGGAACGTTCAAATATCTATTAGAAATTAACGATATTGGGATTTTCTTCAATAATATCCAAATTAAAAGACTCATCAATCCACCATATAACAGGAAATAAGAACGAGGAGGATATTTGTATATAGGAGAAAGACAAATAGGAGTTCCCTTTTCTATCATCCAATAAGAAAAAGCAAACAAATTTGCCAACAGGAAAGAAAGAAAAAAGACTTTTAATATTTTATTAGAAGTTTTTTTTGCACGCAATCCTAATAGAAACATAAAAGAATATGACATATACAATATATACTCACCCAATATTGACGATAATTTATACGAAGCTATTTCCCTAAAAAGAATAACCAATAATTCTTGCCCTACCAATATCAATAATAACAGCAAAAAAAATGACTTTATAGAAACTATACGATTATTAATATACTGCAAAATAGGAGTCAATAACATGAGTATTAAAAACACTCTCAAAATCCAGACAAAACCGATACCATACATTAAAAGATAACTGGAGAGAATTGTTTTTAAACCATATTCCACACTAATAATGCGGAAAGAAAACAGAATATAAGCAATAATAAAATAAAAAGAAAGAAAAATATATGTAGGAACCAATAACCTTAAAACCCTTTTTTTAATATAGGGCCAATAATCTTTCAAATCAATACCCCGTTCAGACATCACCAATCCTGAAACAAAAATTATTAATGGAACATCAAAACAGCGAAGTTGCAAAATAAAAAAAGGCGGATTCACATGAGCTAAAAAAATCAGTGAAAGGCTAATAAAACGCGCAAAGTCTATTGTCTGCTCTCTCTTAATACAATCATTTGCCATATTTCATCGGATATATATGTTTCAATATTCTTTCGCTCAAAAACTTTCTTTCGTTCTTTTGAAGTCCTGTGAAAAATATGATACTTGCAACATAAATCAAAAGCCCCAAAGTATATAAAACCAATTCCCCGAAATTGGTAGCGTCAGAACAACAATAAAAAGGAATAAAAAACGACAAAATAAATATCAACAAATTCTTTAAAACAACTTGTTTCATATAAGCAGTTAACGAAATGGATAAACTTTGTTTCAATATCCAAAGTCTAACAAAGAGTCCTATTATCGTAGTAAATATAGCAATATACATTACTGAATAAGAAGCATATCCAAATTTCAAAAGACAATATGACAAAGGAATATCCATCAACATTACAAGTGCAATACAAATCTGAAATTTTTTTATCCTTCCTGTTGCTTGTATGGCTGTAACCAAAGATCCGGCCATACTATGTATCAAACTCATTATTAATACCAAACGCAAAAACATATCTGTGTTTTCAGGAACAACAGTCAACCAAAGTTTAAGAATATAGGATGTATTCAATAATACAGGAATTACAACCATCAATAAGAGGTAAAAGGAAAATCTCGACCCCCTGAAAACAAGACTTAACATGGCTTGTCTTTCTCCGGAAGCATATAGTTTTGTTATTTGAGGATTCATTGCCATCTGGAAGTTTTGGACAAATCCTTGAACCACCCCACTAACTTGATAAGCAATTCCACGGGCAGCATTTACAACCGGACCTTCAAATAAATTCAATAATATATTAACTCCTTGGTCTTTGGCTACGAATCCTAAGTTTCCAACAAAACTCCAACCTGCAAAACCCATCATACGCATAAACAACAATTTATTCCAATACATAGAATAATGACACCCCGAAATTCTATATTTACAATAAGTAACATATACAATGCGAATAATGAAAGCAGATAATAAGATAAGAACTGCATAAAGTTTCAGTTTATCCCCAAAAAGCAAAGTAGATAATAGAAACGCAATCAATAATTTTAAAGAAACTTCCAATATACAAATATAGGCATAGACCTTCATTTTCTCATGAGCAACGATAGCCGCATTATACGGTACCCCAATAATATTGATGACTAAAGCGAATATTGAGCATTGATATACCCAATTTGCAGCATTCAAACGATGTACAGGGATGTTCATTTTCACATTTAAAAACCAAACCCCAATCGTTTCCGATAATAATAAAACGACAGCCGCTATTAAAAAATGGATGTTTATAGACATGGAAAAGACCTTCTGAAGTCTTTCCCATGTCCCTCTTCCTAATTCATATGCAATAAAGCGTTGAGAGGTAGCAATCATCGCCGAATTCAAAAAACCAAACATCGCTACTACCCCACCTACAACATTATAAATCCCATAATCTTCTACATCCAAAACTGCTAAAACAATTCTTGATGTATAAAGACCAACAAGAATCGTAAAAAACATTCTGAAATACAATAAAAGCGTATTCTTGGCAATCCTTTTATTATCTTGAAAGTTAGTCATTATTGGATAATAATGTAAATACTGTTTTTTAAAAGATACTCCAACTAAATAATCAATAATCAAACACCCCATCGGCATCTTTCAATCGTGGATGCGCCTTATCTTTCTTACTTAAAACTATCTCAGCAGCAGGAATACGCCAATCAATACCCAGATCCGGATCGTCCCAGGCCAAAGCCCCTTCCGATTGCGGTGCATAGTAATTATCACACTTGTATTGAAACACAACCTCTTGGCTCAAGACGCTGAATCCATGTGCAAAGCCTCTCGGAATAAAGAATTGACGATGGTTTTCCGCAGTCAATTCTACCGCTACATGCTTGCCGAAAGTGGGAGAACCCTTGCGGATGTCCACTGCCACATCCAAGACTGCACCTCTCACTACACGTACCAACTTACTTTGTGCAAAAGGAGGCTTTTGAAAATGCAACCCACGAAGTACACCATACGAAGATTTACTTTCATTATCTTGTACAAATACGGTTTTACATACTTTTTCTTCAAATTCTTTTTGGGAAAACGATTCAAAAAAATAACCACGCTCATCTTTAAATAATCGTGGTTCAATGATAACTACACCATCGATAGCCGTTTTTATTATATCCACTGTTGTCTGCTAAAAATTAAAATTGGAAGTTCTTTTTTAAGGAAAGATAAAATGAAATTTTAGAGAGAAAGTTCATCAATCACTTGCAGAAGATACTGCCCATATTGATTTTTCCGCATGGGTTCAGCCAATTCACGCATTTTTTCAACCGTTATCCAGCCGTGACGCAAGGCGATACCTTCCAAACAGGCAATCTTCAACCCCTGACGTTTTTCTATTACTTCAATGAAAGTGCTTGCTTCACTTAAAGAATCGTGCGTGCCGGTATCGAGCCATGCAAAGCCACGACCCAAAGTCTGTACTTTCAATTCTCCGTCCTTCAGAAATTCCTGATTGACAGTTGTAATCTCCAACTCTCCACGGGCTGACGGTTTTATATTCCCGGCAATTTCCACTACTTTGTTAGGATAAAAATATAGTCCCACTACCGCATAATTGGATTTGGGAGATACCGGTTTTTCTTCAATACTCAAGCAATTCCCATCTTTATCAAATTCGGCTACCCCATAACGCTCCGGATCTGAAACCCAATATCCAAATACGGTCGCTTTCTTTTCTTCTTCAGCCATACAAACAGCTTCTTTCAGCAATTTAGAAAATCCGGCACCGTGAAAGATATTGTCGCCCAGTACTAAACAAACAGAATCATCGCCAATAAAATTCTCACCTATGATAAAAGCTTGCGCCAATCCGTCCGGTGAAGGTTGTTCGGCATATTCAAAACGGACCCCAAAGTCAGAGCCGTCTCCCAACAAACGTTGGAAACCGGGTAAATCATAAGGAGTAGAAATGATCAAGATTTCACGGATACCCGCCAACATTAAAACCGAAATGGGATAATAGATCATCGGTTTATCGAAAACCGGAAGAAGCTGTTTGCTTACTCCTTTGGTGATAGGATACAGCCGGGTACCGGAACCACCTGCTAAGACAATGCCTTTCATTGTATTTCTATTGTTTGTATTTTTTTATATATCGGCACCGACCAGACTCTTCCGAATAATAGTGTGCCGATAATTATCTTATATGATTGGAAATCCTACAAATAAAATTCCGCCCGCTAACGTTTTAAAAAACGGAAGACAGTTCTCTTTATACTTTCTAGTTTCCCGCGTTTATGCCTATGCGTATCATTACCGTAGCCATAACCGTAACCATAACCGTAACCATAGCCATAACCGTAGCCGTAACCTTTACGCTCATAAGATACGCCATTCAAGATTACAGACATATTACGAAGCTGTTCCTCACGATACATCTTTTCCAACTCCGGCAACTGACGACGATCCATCACTCCCGAACGAACCACAAAAATAGTAAGATCGGCAACCCGGTTCACAATCGAAGCATCGGCAACCATACCGGCAGGAACATTATCCACAATAATATAATCGTACTGTTTGCGAAGTTCAGCTATCAAATGGTCAAAACGTTCACTCAACAATAGTTCTGCCGGATTGGGAGGAACAGGGCCGGAGAAAATAATATCCAGTTTACCATATTCCTCACTTGTACCTATAATATCATTCAAATCATCGGTCCGTCCCGAAAGATAATGAGTCAGCCCCATGCGTCCTGAAGAATTCGAGAAGATACCGCTCAATGTCCCCTTACGAATATCGACATCCACCAGAACGACCTTCTTGTTTGTTTGGGCAATACTCATGGCGAGGTTACTGGAAACAAAGGTTTTACCGGCACCCGGATTGGCAGAAGTAAACATAACGACTTGCAGATTCTCCGATTTCACACGCATGAATTCCATGTTTGTACGAATAATACGGAAAGCTTCGGATACGGAATCACGACCATTTTCATGAACCACAATAGCATCGGCATTTTCATCCTTATAGGTACTATGGCGAGGAATGTCACCCAAGAAAGGTACACTCAATGCGTCATCCAATTCTCTACGGGTACGCACTTTCGTATCTGTTACATTCAACAGCCACAAAACACCCATCGGAATAACTGCGCCCAAAACAACAGCAGCAAAAAGAATCATAATTGACTTCGGTGCTACCGGTTCGCTACTGCCCGATGCAGGATCTATAATACGGGCGTTACTTTCAGTGATTGCCAACGTCAGACCATTCTCTTCACGCTTATTCAGCAAATACAGATACAGTTCTTCTTTGATCTTCTGCTGGCGTTCCACAGTAAGAACATATTTTTGCTGGGTAGGAACGGCTTCAATACGCTTCGTGGTCTGTTCTTCTTGGTCACGGATATTCTTCAGTTGGATATTAAGCCCTACAATAAGATTATCAACAGAACGGATGATCGTCTGTTTCATAGCTCCCAAAGAGTTGTTCAAGTCGATCACAATAGGATTCTTATTACTGCTGCCAGATACCAGTTTATCCCGTTTCAGCAACATGTCATTGTATTCTTTTATTTGGGCTTCGACACTGGTATCAGAGATCCCTGTATTGGCCGGTATCAGATCTGAACTTTTCTGGGGATCAACCAAATACTCTTTTATATATTTTACAATGCTCAACTGATTTTCCAAACTAAGTCCTTCCTGTTTGTAACGGCTGGTATTAGCTAAATACATACCGGTCTCCGAAGTAATGTCCGTCAACTGGTTCTCTCGCTTGAAGCTTTCAATATTAGCATCTACACTGCCCAGTTCACGTTCTATTATAATCAGACGGTCATTAATAAATTTAGAAGTATTTACGGCAATCTGGTTCTTATCATTGATCACATCCTCATTATAAACGGCAATAAGCATATTCAAGATATCTTCTGCACGAGCCGTAGAGACGTCATCCAATACAAGATTAATGATAGTAGCCGTTTTGCTGGCAAGCGAGATCTTCATTTTAGATTGATACCCCTCGACTACCTTTTCCATATTCGCCTTCGTCACAAAAACCGGCTTACCATAGTAAGTATCCGTGTAATATAAAGTGGGAGTCACCACCATCGTACCGACAGGGGTCGAAATCGTATCATTCAAACGGGCATCAACCACTTCCGCAGACCGGATTTCCTCACCGGCTATACTCAGACTAAAATCTGAAAGCCTTACCGTGGCAGAATCCACAGGAGTCACTGTCATTTCTATGACTTGCCGTTCTTCCGATTCGGGAAACAAAACAGTTATTGGAGAATGAGTATAAAGCTCGTCTTCGCGCAAGCCGTTCTTCACTTTATAACTCATATCCAGATGTAAACGACGGGCCACTTTCTCCATCAGATGACGGGATTGAAAAACAAGTACCTCATTATCCACATTGCGCTTACCGCCTAAAAAGGAGATGTCGGCAAAGGCGGTGGATTCACTGATGGAGCCTCCCTTTGAATCATCACGGATCAATACGGAAGCTTTCCGGCTATATACCTTTGAGGATGATTTCAGATAAAAGAAAGCAATACCTGCACAAATTAAAATTGACAGAACGAACCAATACCAATTGGCTATGACAAGATGGAAAATATCAACAATACTTATTTCTGACTCCTTTTCACGGAGTTCACTATTTTGCGACTCAATACTCATTATCGTTTTTATTCCAAAATTGATTATTTAAACATGGTTACCATTAAAGAAGTAATAGAGGCCAGCACTGAAACGGCGGACAACCACACTCCTACCGAGTTGTTCGAGTTGATGCGGCTCTGGCCGGTCTTAGCTTTATTAGGCTCTACGTAAACAATATCGTTCTGTTGCAAATAATAGCAAGGCGACTGGAAAATATCCGAAGAGCGCAAATCATGATAGAGGATACGACGCTTGCCGTCCTTTTCACGAATCACGGCGACCCGGTCACGACGGCCATAAATCGTCAGGTCACCGGCCATACTCAGTGCTTCGAGCAGGGTAATGCGGTCACCGGAAATATCGAACGTACCCGGACGGGTCACCTCACCCATCACGGAGACTTTAAAGTTCAGGAACTGAACGGTGACAATCGGATCTTTTATCAAGTCTTCACTCATCAGTTTTTGTTTTATCAACTCGGTAACCTGCATACGGGTCAAACCTTCTACATGAATTTTACCTAAAATGGGGAAATCGATATCGCCGTTCTGGTCAACAAGATATCCCAACAAACGTTGTTGAGCCGTAGTCTGGGCGCCAATCTGGTAGGTTACTACCGGCATATTGAAAGGCAAAGCCAATTCCGGATCCTTACTGTTCACAAGGATGGCCAACAAATCATCCTTATGGATAATCACTTCATAATTCTTATCTATATTCTCTTCTTTTATAGAAGCAATATCCTGTAGATAAAGCACCTCTTTCGGAGCTGAGCAGGATGCCAAAAAGGCTATCAGACACAAGAAAACACAATTCTGAATCTTTATGTTCATAGAAAACACTAATAAATATTATCCCTTTATTTTACTAATTATTATACTTCACTCCACGGATACGGGTTATCTTCTATTGTTTTCAGAAGATCGATCACCTCGCATTCATCCTTTGTCAGTTCCCGTCCCGACCAACTGTTTATAATTGTATGGGCGTCCTGAGCTAAATTGTCATCATAAACTTCACCGTAACAATAAGTCAGCAAACGGGCTTTCAAAAGCGAGGGTGGCAATTTATCCAACACCTCCCAACAACGGTTCAGGATACTCTGAATACGATTTTCCTTATCCCCGTTATTATATATCGTAGCGGTATACCCCATCAACAGGGACAGACAAAGAGCGGCTTCCTCCTCGGAAGTAACGCCATGACGGATGAACAGTGAATTGGCTTGACGGAAAACCTCACGATTCAGACGATTAAAATGATCACTATAAATGGGACTGCCGTCAACCCCCAAATAGAGCAGCTCGTGCGCCGAAGCATACAAAGCGGATATTTGAGATTCCAAAGAATTCAACATATATATTTTATTTACGATTTTACAATGTATGATTTACGATTGATATTACTTTACAAAACAGTTCAATATCAAATTGACAATTATGATGGGAAGCAGGGTGTATAGACTACAATATAGGTTCGATGAGCGAAGGGTGGATAAAGGTGGTGGCTACTGCCATTACACCACGAATGGAAACCACTACACGGCGGTCGTTCTTCACACGGATAAACTCCCCTTCCACTCCTTCGAAAATTCCTCCGGTGACGCGGACACGTTCACCTTTACGAAAAGAAACCGTTGAAGGCTCCAGATAAACCAGTTGCTGATCGCAATTGCCGGCAACAGCCATAAAACTACGCATCTGAATATCCGGAACGATGATCGGTTGACGGGTTTCCCGGTCCATGATGTAACGGATGGGAGAAGACAAACCGACGGATTCTTTAATGGCATCGATACGGGCACGTGAAGAACAGACAAATACAAGGTTATGGACGGCAGGAACCAACTTGCGGACACGACGCTCATCCTTCACAATGTATTCGTAACGCATCGGGATAAAATTCTCGATGCCTTCACGGTCTAAAAAATTTTTCAAGGCAAGCTCGCGACTGTAGGTGACGCGAAGAGCATACCAATAGTTGTTATCTGTTGAATCGTTCACAAAAGGATATTCTTTGGGGACACCGGAGTACTGAAATACCTCCCGGTCAAATGATGTAATGCAAATATAAATATGAGAGCATCCATGTTATTTCAAAAATATCCCCTATCGCAGTAGGATCGTTTTGAAGTATTTACTTATAAGTGATATCCCATTTTTGTACAAAGCACAAGGGGTTCAGCACTTAACAAGCTATAAACGAGCGATATATAAGTAAAAAGTGTTTCAAAAAACGTTCGTTTAATGGCACAAAAGTAAAACGTATAAATGAAACGGCAAAATATTTTTATAAATAAATTGATTTATTTTA
>OHPW01001036.1_pt1 | contig 17309 bp, 10 predicted proteins | sample 1577771 | NCBI WGS metagenome assembly OHPW01 (sample SAMEA3879608, study PRJEB24766) | human gut metagenome | biome: human-associated habitat; feature: feces | place: USA | collected 1985/1987
AATGTACGATGCTCAGGTGCAAGAACTTGATTTCACATCTCCGACCGCCAAAGATATGATAAACCAATGGTGCGCCACTCAGACTAATAATTGTATAAAGGAGGTTATTCAGGAAATACCTGCGGATGTTCGTATGTATTTGATTAATGCACTCTATTTTAAAGGTATCTGGAAAAGCCAGTTTGATAAGTCGGCTACTGGACAGGATAACTTTACCAATGTTGACGGCAGTCAGCAGAAAGTAGCTATGATGAACCAGACCGCAACGTTCAATTACACCCAGACTGATGATTTCTCTATTGCGGAATTACCCTATGGCAATGAAGCTTTTAGTATGGTGATACTGTTGCCATCCGGAGATAAGACCTTGGATGAAAGCTTACCCAGCCTGAATTATGAGAACTGGAAACAGTGGAGTAAGAATATGGTAGGAAAAGAACTACAAATTAAACTTCCTCGTTTTAAAGTAGAATATGACAAAGAGCTGGAAGAGGACATGATAGCTATGGGGATGAAAGATGCTTTCGATGCTTATAAAGCAAAGTTTGCCAATATGTCCGGTGCAGAACTATATATTGGCCTTCTACAACAGTTTACTTATATAAATGTGGATGAGGAAGGTACCGAAGCGGCTGCGGTTACAGTAGGAGGAATGTTTGATAATGCTGTCGGTTTTCCTTCTCCTGTTCCCTTCTTTGTGAATCGTCCTTTTGCCTTTATGGTTAAGGAAAAGAGTACGGGAGCCATCCTCTTTATGGGAAAGATTACAGAACTATAGTTTGATATTTATAAAGAAAGCGAAGAATCAACTCCTTCAATTGTGGGAACCGATTCTTCGCTTTACTTTTATGATACAAGAATAATATTTTTATAGCTTACTCTTGTATATCTGTGCCATTACCTTCTGATACTGATTTTCCAATTGAAGCAGATTCTGTTTACTTTGATAAATCACAGAAACTTCTACAAAATACTCTATCACGCTGATCTGTCCACCGGTAAGGGCTTGTTTCAGTAATGCAAGATCTTGTTGTGAACTGAATGCTTCCCTATATTCCTGTATGGAGGTTTGCAATGATTGCGCCTCACTATACAGTTTTGCTAAGGTCGCCTCAGCTTGAAAAGTAGCGTTCTCTTTCTGATAGTCGAGATTCAGAGATTGTGCTTTGGCTATCTTCACCTTATTGCGGTTTTCAAACAGTGGGAAAGAAAAGCCCACTACAACTCCATTGAACGGAGTACCGGACTCAGTATTACGGCGATATCCCAGTTCCAATTTTGGCAACCAGCCTTGCTTGCTTGCAGAAATCTGTTTGCGGGCAGCAGCACTTTCACTGCTCAATGACAGCAAAGTCTGATCGGCTGCCAACACTTCCGAACGTAACTGTTCATAGTTGTTAGGAAGAAGCGGCAATGGATAATCATTGATGGAACGGAAACTGCTCAGTTCATTGTCTTGCAAAGACTGGTCTCCGTTGAGTGCAAGGAGAGATTTCCAGGCATTATCAAGCGCAGTCTGATTGGCGCGGAACTCTGTACGTACATTCAGTAATTCCAGATTGATTTTGTTTGTTTCCAATACATTGGCATCACCTGTTTCCAGACGTTTCTTGTAGTATGTGGAGAGTTCCTCAGCCTGTTTCATGCGTTCATCCAGAATCACTTGCTGATGCTGTAACATGATGATATCGAAACAAAGCTCCTTGGCTTGCAACAACAATTGTTGACGGAAAGCAGCAGACTGTGCATCAAGCGCACCGGTTTTGAGTCGATTTACTTTTCCGCGTGTAGCATATAAAGTAGGGAAATCAAAGCTTTGGGAAACAACAAGTTCACCTATCGTCTCGCTCTTATCTTCCGAACCCCACAAATGGGCATACGAGAGAGTGGGATCAGGCAAATTGTTTTCCGACTTGTTTTCCAATTTCTGTGAAGTGATAAGTTGCGCATTAGCCTGCAACTCCTTATTGTTCGCTTCAATGCGGTGCAGCACTTCGTCTATGCCAATCGATTGGGCACGCATCCCCGCATATAGGAAAAAAGTGATAAAACTAAATATAAGAATTCGTTTCATTATTTGATATTGTTAATAGTTATATGGATGTTAATTCGCCGGTTTCCGGTGCATCATCAGATAAACAATCGGAATGATGAAACCGTTCAGGAACGTGGAAGTTAAAAGACCTCCGAGAATAACCTTCGCCATCGGGCTTTGGATTTCATTACCCGGCAAATCACCTCCCAGTGCCAACGGAATAAGTGCAAGAGCAGAAGACAACGCGGTCATCAGAATCGGATTCAAACGGTCCATTGAACCGCGGATTACACTGTCATACACATTCAGTCCTTCTTCCCGTTGCAAGTGGTTGTAGTGGCTGATCAACAACATACCGTTTCGGGTAGCAATACCGAACAGTGAAATAAAACCGATAATAGCAGGAATACTCACTTCTCCCGTTGTCATCAACAAAGCAAATACACCGCCAATCAATGCAAGCGGCAGGTTGATAAGAATAATCGCACTTTCCTTCACACTGCGGAATTCATGATAAAGTAGTAAGAAGATCACTGCAATACTCATCAGCGATGTGAGTAATAAGGTGCGGCTTGCTGCCTGTTCGCTCTCAAACTGACCGCCGTATTCAAGGTGATATCCTTCCGGCAATTTGATGTCCTTGTCCACGCGAGCCTGAATATCATTCACCACACTGCGCAAGTCACGGTCGGCAACATTGGCAGAGATCACAATTTTACGTTTTACGTTCTCGCGGCTGATAGTATTCGGCCCCATTGCAGAACGCACTTCGGCGATGTAGTTCAACGGTATTTTCTTTCCGTCGCTGGTATCTATCATCAAGTTGCGTATCTTCTCTATTTCGTCGCGAAGATCATCACGTACACGTACAGTGAGGTCAAAACTTTTGCCCTTTTCGTAAACTTGTGATACGGTTTCTCCTGCAAGACAGACATTCACGAACTCAGAGAATTCCGGTAATGAGATACCAAACTTAGCCAACATTTCTCGCTTGGGCGAAATGATAAGCTGAGGACGTTCTATCTGTTGCTCCACATTCAAGTCGGCAATACCAGGAATATCTTGGATAGCACTTTTGATTTCATTACCCAAAGTAAACATACGGTTCAGGTCATCACCGAACAGTTTAATAGCAATGTTTGCTTTCGTACCGCTAAGCATAGCATCGATACGATGACTGATAGGTTGCCCGATTTCTATGTTCGCTCCTACGATGGTGCCCAATTTCTCGCGTACTTCAGCAACCATTTCGCTACGTGAACGATCTTTCAATTCGAACGGAGCCTCTATTTCGGAAACATTCACTCCAAGTGCATGTTCGTCCAGTTCGGCACGTCCGGTCTTGCGGGCAACGGTTTGTATTTCAGGAATACTGAGTAGCAATTCCTCTGCACGATGCCCCATCTTGTCACTTTCTTCCAACGAGATACCCGGCAAAGAAGATATGTTGATTGTAAACGAACCTTCGTTGAAAGGTGGCAGGAATGAACGGCCCAATGTGAAGAAACATACTAGGGCTACTACGAACAAACCAATAGTACTGCCCAATACGATCTTCTTATGTCCCAGTACGAAAGCCAGTGCAGCGCCATACCATTGTTTCATTTTACGTGCTACATACGAGTCGCTGCTTTCTTTCTCTTCCTTCTTCTTGTCTTTTCCCAAAAGATAAGAGCAAAGTACCGGTGTAACCGTCAGTGCCACTACCGTAGAAGCAGCCAATGCTACAATGAACGCAATACCCAGCGGAACCAGCATGCGGCCTTCCATACCTGTGAGGAAGAATAACGGCACGAAACTAACTACGATAATCAGCGTAGAGTTCAGGATAGGCATACGTACTTCTTTCGATGCGTTGAATACCACGTCCAATATGGAAAGTCGTTCTTCCACAGGTTTCAACTTGTTTTCGTGGAGTCGTTTATATACGTTTTCCACGTCCACAATGGCATCATCCACTAACGAACCGATAGCGATGGCAAGACCACCGAGACTCATTGTGTTGATTGTGAATCCCATATAATGCAGCGTCACCAGTGAAGTAATCAATGAAAGTGGTAGTGTAACCAATGAGATCACTGTTGTACGTACATTTGCAAGGAACAGGAATAGTACAATCACCACGAAGATACCTCCTTCGAACAAGGACTTCTGTACGTTTCCGATAGAGCTTTCGATAAAGCGGCTTTGTCGGAAAATGTCTGTGCTGACCTTTACATCCGGTGGCAGATTTTTCTGTAAATCTTCTAAAGATGCTTCCAATTTATCCGTTAATTCCAGCGTGCTGGTGGCCGGCTGCTTGGTTACAGTCAACAATACGGCAGCTTTACCTCGTTCCGATGCTGTACCCAGTTTGGGTAATTTTGCTCCGATGTGTACGTCTGCAATGTCTTCCAACAGAATAGGAGCACTGCCCGAAGCGGTTCCACCACGTACCACGGCACGTGCCAGTTGATCTACCCGATCGGTAGAAAGTACTCCACGTACAATGTATTCATTGCCATATTCATATAGCACACCACCGTTTGCATTCAGATTCATTTCACGGGTTACGGTCATAATTTCATTCAGCGTAACGCCGTAATGCCGCATCCGTTCCGGATCTAATTGTATCTGATATTCCTTTATATCACCACCCAGTACTGCTACCTGTGCCACACCGCCTGTAGAGAGTAAGCGCGGACGGATGGTCCAGTCAGCTATTGTACGCAGGTCAAGCATAGAGGTAGAGTCGGCAGTCAGACCGATAATCAGCATCTCGCCCAGAATGGATGATTGTGGACCCAGCGTCGGTTTACCTACACCGGTAGGTAAGCTTTCGCTTACAACAGCCAGCTTCTCGCTGACAATTTGCCGGGCCAGATAAATATCCGTATCCCAATCGAATTCTACCCATACTACTGAGAATCCATTGGTAGATGAAGAACGTACGCGGCGCACACCTGTTGCACCGTTCACTGCTGTTTCAACAGGAAATGTGACGAGTTGTTCCACTTCTTCTGCCGCCATACCGTTTGCCTCAGTCATGATGACAACCGTAGGCGCATTGAGATCTGGAAATACGTCCACTTCCGTGTGCATGGCGGTGTAAGTTCCGCCTATCAGTAACAACACCGAGGCCACAAGCACCAGGATGCGGTTATGAAGTGAGAAATGTATAATCTTGTTTAACATGTTGATTAAAGTGTTAGAGTGTTAATGTGATAATGTGATAGGGTGAAGTTGCTTTATCACTCTATAACTTCATCACTTACCACTGTTTTTTTAGTGTTCGTGACTGTGTGCCGGTATTGCATTTGTAGCGCTTGCCAGTTTCACTTGATAAGCTCCTTCGGTTACCACGCGGTCTCCTGCTTTTACACCTGAGAGAATCTGTACGCTTTCACCGTTATCGGCTCCAAGAGTCACGAGTTGTTTCTTATATCCTTCTTCATCCAGTTGCAGGTAGACAAAGAAACTGCCTTGTTCTTCAGTCAATGCTGAATGGGGTAGGGATATTACATTTTCTATAGGGGAAGACAATAAGAAGATTTCTACAAAGGAACCGGGGATGATATCACCTTTGTTGTCAAACTCAAAGGTTACAGGTACATAATATCCACCGTCTCCACCCGAGGCTTTGCCATAAGAGAGAAGACGTCCGTCTAAGTCTTTCAATGCGTATACCTTATTATTATAAGGAGTACAGAAGTTAGCAGAACCAATAGTACGAAGATATTGGTAATATTTCTCTGAAACGTCAGCACGCAAGAATAATTTGCGGTTTTGCGTAATGCTGACTAACGGTTGTCCCACCGCTACGTAATCGCCTTCTTTCACTAACAGGCTTTTTACATATCCACTGATGGGGGAAACCACGGCTTGTCCGCTTGCCGAACTGTTTTTGGCTACGGCTTCGTAGCTGATACGTGCATTCTCATACGCTTGTTCAGCCTGAGCGAAATCCTTTTCAGAAACAATCTTATTTCCTACAAGGGATTTCATACGCTCGTATTCTTTCTTGGATACTTCATAAGCGATGCGTGCCCGTTCTACAGGGTCACCATCCGCCATATTTTTAGAAGACAATATAACCAACGGTGTACCTTTGCTGACACTCATGCCCTCGATAACTTTTCCACGGAAAGTTACTACACCTGCCACTGTTGCTACAGCAACGCTTTCGTCTCCTTGTGCTGCCATTACCTGGCCGCTGGTTTTTATAACTTGATGGAAAATTCCTGGTTCTACAACATTGGATTTTACTCCGGCAGCCTGCGCCTTGGCGGGGGGCAGAATGATTTCGTCACTATGTCCGGCTGCTACTACTTCACCGTGGTCATGTCCATCGTGGTTGTGTTCGTCACCTTCGTGATTGTGGTCTTCGCCCTCATGATCATGATCGCAACCTTCGTGCTCATGCTTTTCTGTTTCATGATTGTGACCTTCGTGTCCGTCTCCGGATTTACTATTGCAGGAACCCAATAGGAATAGACCCATGACTCCCATAAAAAGAATTTTTTTCATGATGATATTTTTATGTTCTTACTTTTATCTGTGTGCAAAATTAGAGATAAAAGCCTGCAATAAAGTTGCAGACTTTACGATAAAGTAAGAACACACGGAGGTGCGCGAAGTCCTGTGGCACGTGTGAGATACGTGCCATGAAGTGACTCCTGGTATATGCAGTCCTGTCTTTGCCCGCTTTCTTCGGGGAGGACCAATAGTCTGAGAAGGGGTTCGGAGAATAATGTGATAACCAGTGGAAAATCCGGATGTGTCCATCCGTTGTCCGAGCTGGGAGTTTGCTGGAAAAAGTGAGTAGTAACACATCCCGTATCGCAACAGCAATGTTCGCTATCCGGGGTGTGTTGTTGTCCGCAACAATTGGGAGTTATGTCATTCTTCATACATATCAACCCATTATTGTGATGGTGGTGAGGAATAACCGGTACCACCAGCATGACCATGCTGATGAATATAAAAAAGAATGTTATGTACCGTTTTCTCTGCATCCTTATTTTTTTTATTGCGGACAAAGATAGAAGTTAACGGCTTAATTACCAAATGTTAGTTATTAAAAAGCCTTGAATAATTCATTTAAACCTTCACTCATACTGGGATGGGTGAATATGAAGTTACGTAAAGCCGAAGATTTCTGTCCGGTTTTCATGACAAATGCTACTAGATTGATAAGTTCCGGTGCATCCACGCAGAAGAGTGAGCAGCCCAGTATTTTCTCTGTATCCGTATTTACAATAGCTTTTAGCATCCCATCCATATTCTGCAAAGTACGTGCACGAGGGATGGCGGAGGCGGGCAGACGTGAAATCTTGATGGGATATCCACGTTTCATAGCTTCTTCTTCCGTCAGACCAATATGTGCCATCGGAGGATCTGTGAAGATGGCGTAAGGTACGGGATTGCGGTCATCAACAGAACGTTCCTTATTACCGAAAAGATGATTTAAGATGATACGGGAATCGTCAATTGAAAGGTAATCATACATTTCCCCACCTTTGACGTCTCCCAAAGCCCAGACGTGTGGTGCAGTAGTACGTAATTGCTCATTGACAATGATCCCTCCTTGTGCATTAACCTGTATTTTTGCTTTTTCCAGATTCAGATCATCTATCATAGGTTTACGTCCTGTTGCAATGAGTAGGGCATCGCCTTCAAGAAAGTAAGGTGTGCCGTCCGAGGCATCCGTATAGGCGGCGGTAATGCGGTCCGCTGTATCATGTAAGGATTGTACGCGTGCATTCAGACGTATCTCTATATTTTTTCTTTTCAGACTTTCCTGCATATATTCGGCAATCTCCCGATCAGCTTTCGGCAATAAGCGTTTACCGGCTTCCAGAATAGTGACCTTACTGCCGAATCCGGCATACATGGTGGCAAATTCTAGCCCGATGGCTCCGCTTCCTATTATCAGCAAGTGTTGGGGAAGGATCTCGCTATGCAGCAATGTCTCACTTGTATATATGTATCGGCTGTTTTTTAATCCATCAATATCGGGTAGGATAGGTGTAGAACCGGTATTGATAAAGATTTCTTTTCCTTCCAGTTCAAAGTAATCTTCACTTTCCGGTGAAGGAACTACCTTTACCGTGTCCGGACAGAGAAAAGATGCAGTTCCGTCATACAATGTTATATTAGGGTTATTCGTCAGATTTTCGACGTTCTTTTCTCGAAGAAAGGTGACTAACTTATCCTTGCGCCTTAGGGCGAGGGAATATAACTTGGATTGTTTCTTATAATCGTCTTGATAGATACGTTCGGCGAATTCCGATTCGTTTATCATGGTTTTAGTAGGGATACATCCTACATTTATACAGGTTCCACCGTACATGTCCGGGGAACGTTCGATGACCGCCACTTTCCAGTTGCGGTTGGCTAATTCGACCGCCAGTAGCTTGCCACCTTTGCCGAAGCCTATTATTATAGCGTCATATCGTTTCATTGTTCTCGTAATTAGAGTTTTATAAAAATGAAACAATATGACGCAAGAAAAGTTGCGGAAGCCCTGTTAAGGAACGTTTACCTTTCCAGTTCGCGGAGCGACTCCATTTTCTTCTTTTCCAGGAATTCGTAGATACCGCTCAGGTGTTCTTTCACTTGTTTATTACCGAATTCGTAGACCTTGGTAACCAGTCCGTCCAGGAAGTCACGGTCATGGCTTACTACAATCAGTGTACCATCGAAATCCAACAGCGCTTGCTTCAGAATGTCCTTGGTCTTCAGGTCGAGGTGGTTCGTCGGTTCATCCAGAATCAGTAGGTTTACCGGTTCCAACAACAGTTTAATCATGGCGAGTCGTGTGCGCTCTCCACCGGAAAGCACTTTCACTTTCTTCATGGATTGCTCTGGTCCACCGAACATGAAAGCACCCAGCAGGTCACGTATCTTATTACGTATTTCTCCCTTTGCCACATCATCAATCGTTTGGAATACCGTTAGGTTTTCGTCCAGCAGGGAAGCTTGGTTTTGTGCGAAATAACCGATTTGCACATTATGTCCGAGTGTCAGCGTGCCATCGTGTTCAATCTCTTTCATGATACATTTCACCAAGGTGGATTTACCTTCGCCGTTTTTGCCGACAAATGCTAATTTGTCTCCCCGTTCCACGGTCAGTGTAGCGTTTTTGAATACTACATGATCGCCATAGGTTTTACCTACGTTTTCCATGATTACAGGATAATTTCCGGAACGTGGGGATGGCGGAAATTTCAACCGTAGTGCCGAAGTATCTTCCTCATCCACTTCCAGGATTTCCAGTTTCTCCAGCATCTTTACGCGGCTTTGCACTTGCAGAGTTTTGGAATAAGTGCCTTTGAAGCGTTCGATGAAGTCTTTGGTTTCGGCTATGAACTTCTGTTGTTCGTCATACGCCTTTTGCTGTTGTTCGCGACGTTCTTTGCGGAGTTCCAGATATTTGGAGTAATTTACTTTATAGTCATAAATCCGTCCCATTGTCACTTCAATAGTACGGGTAGTGATGTTATCCACAAATTTACGGTCGTGGCTGATGACGATGACAGCCTTACCATTATTGATGAGGAAATCTTCCAGCCACTGGATACTTTCAATATCGAGGTGATTGGTAGGCTCATCCAGCAACAACACATCTGGGTTCTGCAGCAGCAACTTGGCAAGTTCGATGCGCATACGCCATCCACCGCTGAAGTCACTGGTCTGACGGTCAAAGTCTTCGCGTGTGAAGCCGAGTCCTAACAAAGCTTTTTCCACATCTTCCTCATAGTTGGTGGAGTCGATGGAGTAAAATTTCTCACTCAGGGCAGAGACTGTTTCGATCAGTTCCATATAACTGTCACTTTCGTAATCGGTGCGAGTTTCCAACTCCTTGTTGAGGCGTTCTATTTCTGCTTCCATCTCATGCAGATGTGAGAAGGCTTGTGCTGTTTCCTGAAATACAGTTCGTCCGTCTTCCGTCATCAGGTGCTGCGGCAGATAAGCGATTACACTGTCTTTGGGTGCTGAAATTTTGCCCCGGGTAGGTTGGCGTACTCCTGCCAGAATTTTCAGTAAGGTACTTTTCCCCGCTCCGTTCTTTCCCATCAGGGCGATGCGGTCTTTTTCATTAATAACGAAGGAGATATCACTGAATAAGGTGGTGCCGCCAAATTCTACGGCCAGTCCGTCTATTGAAATCATACTCTATTTTTAAATTGAGGCGCAAAGATAGTGCAAATTGAGCGTAGAACTTTCATGCTTGCATGAAAAAGTTATGCCGAGATGCAGCTTATCTTCTCTAAAGATAGTACATTTATATTATTTTTTATATCTTTGCCTCATTAAACAAAAATACATTGGTCATGGAAACAGGGAATTTGTCAGAAGATTACCGTCCGCTGATACTGGTAGCGGAAGACGATGATAGCAACTTTAAATTGATAAAAGCTATTATTGGCAAGAAATGCGAGATATTGTGGGCAAAGAACGGTGAAGAGATGGTTGGTCTGTTCAAAGAGAACCGTGGAAAGACAGCTGCTATCCTTATGGATATCAAAATGCCTATCATGAATGGTCTGGAAGCGACAAAGATCATTCGCGAAGAAGAAAAGGAACTTCCTATCATTATGCAGACTGCCTATGCTTTTACGGCTGATCGTGAAAATGCAATGGCTGCCGGTGCTTCGGAAGTATTGGTGAAACCCATTACGTTGAGTGCATTGCGTACTTGCCTGAGCAAGTTCCTGCCGCAATTACAGTGGTAACAGAATTTTCATAGCATAAATTATACTATAATGAGCGCGGGATGACTTCATAATGTAGTTGTCCCGCGCTCGTTATTTTATGCCTTCACCTTGTGCGATAAATATGTTTCAGCCAATATTCAAATTAATCACTATTGTTACTTTGTTATCGTCTACGTGTTTATTTTCCTTGTTCTGTTTCTTCTCTTTCCTGCATCTTTCGTTTCACGAATTCTACCTTCAGGTGCGCCTCTTCCATCTCTTTTTTTATCTGAGTGACGGATGAAAGTATCTGTGCCAGTTCATAAACCCCTGCCAATGCCTGGCGGTCTATCGGCGACATAGTAGTGGAGTAGGAGCGTTCGCCTTGATAGTTCACTTTGATATTCTTGTCCTTGTTCAAGTAAAGGAATCCTATTACATTACCATCTTCTCCCATTTTGAAGTCCGCCTTTTCTATTTTTTCTCCCAAATCGGTGGTTTCATAACTATCCTTGGAAGCAGGTGTCTCAGCAAAACTACCATCAGGGGCGACTACTTTTACACCTACATGGTGAATATTGCTGGGACCGCAATAAATGGAAGTCATGCTCATTTGCCCATTCTCATTCACTTGGAAACGTAGATAGGAACGGTGCAGATTCTTCTCTATAACTTGTGAAGGGTGCAAATAGTTACCTATTTGTTGATATTCGGTATCTTTTTCGAGTGTGAATTTACCCTTCAGGGCATCCAGTTCTCCTTGTTTTTGTTGAAGCAGGCTATCCAGGTAAACAAGTGTTTTTTCTTGCTCCTTCAGTTCCACTTGTTGCATCAATCCAATGCCCTCCCGGCGGGTTTCAAAAGCCTTGGGATATAGTATTTTAATGCTGTCTATCTGCATCTTTGCTTCGCTAAAGTCTCCCCGTTCGAAGGCTGCGCGGGCTGTTTGCAGTTTCTCACCTGCTTTCTTTTCTACATTTTCACAAGATAAGAGCGTGCAGCAGAGGCACGCAAGGAGCGTCACTTTCTTCATAATTACTGTTGTTCTGTTAGTGAGGGCAAAATTAGAAATAATATCCGTATCTTTGCACTCTGAAAATAGATAAATAGTATTTTAGTTTTCCGGAGATATCGGAAATTTAGAACAATCTGATACCCGGGCCGTACCAACTCCGTATCAAGCCCGTACCAACTCCATACCAAGTTCAAGTGTATAGACACGGAGTAACTACGGAGATGGTAGGGAGCAGATAAGAATGGAGAGAGAAGAGGCAGGGAATATAGACCAAAAACAGTGCTACTTTCTCCGATGAAAACTAAATAATTATTTTAAAAAGTATAGTATGATAGAATTGACGGCAGAAGAACTGAAACAGCATTTCAGTGACGATATATTCAAACGGATATCCGAGACAGCAGATGAATTAGGATTGGAATGTTATGTAGTCGGCGGATATGTGCGCGATATTTTCCTGCAACGCCTTTCTAAGGATATTGATGTTGTAGTAGTAGGTAGTGGTATAGAGATGGCCGAAGCGCTGGGTAAACGTTTGGGACGTGGAGCACACGTAGCCCTGTTTAAGAATTATGGTACCGCGCAAGTAAAATACCGTGGGGTAGAAGTGGAATTTGTTGGTGCACGTAAGGAGTCTTATCAGCGCGACTCCCGTAAACCCATCGTTGAAGACGGTACATTGGAAGACGATCAGAATCGGCGGGATTTTACTATCAATGCATTGGCTGTCTGCCTGAATCAGAGCCGGTTCGGAGAATTGGTAGACCCCTTTGGTGGTATAGAAGATCTGAAAGAAAAAACAATCCGTACTCCTCTTGACCCGGATATTACATTTAGTGACGACCCGTTGCGCATGATGCGGTGCATCCGTTTTGCCACTCAGCTGAACTTTTATATTGATGATACTACATTTGAGTCTTTGTGCCGCAACTGTGGGCGCATATCCATTATCTCCAAGGAGCGTATTGCCGATGAACTTAATAAGATAATACTTTCTCCGATTCCCTCTAAAGGGTTTATAGATTTGGACCGTTCCGGTTTGTTGTCCCTGATTTTTCCGGAACTGGCTGCCCTTCAAGGTGTGGAAACACGTAATGGGCGGGCACATAAGGACAATTTCTATCACACATTGGAAGTACTCGATAACATCAGTCGTAAAACGGATAATCTTTGGTTACGGTGGGCTGCACTGCTGCATGATATAGCCAAACCCGCCACTAAACGTTGGGAGCCTCGTGCGGGCTGGACTTTCCATAATCATAATTTTATTGGTGAGAAGATGGTTCCTGAGATTTTCCGGAAGATGAAGCTGCCGATGAATGAGAAGATGAAGTATGTACAGAAGTTGGTGAGTCTGCATATGCGCCCTATTGTGATAGCGGATGATGTGGTAACCGATTCTGCTGTCCGCCGTCTTCTTTTTGAAGCCGGAGATGATATTGATGATTTGATGACATTGTGTGAAGCTGATATCACTTCTAAAAATATGGAGCGTAAGCAGCGATTCCTGAATAACTTCCAGTTGGTACGCCAGAAGTTGAAAGACCTTGAAGAGCGTGACCGAGTCCGCAATTTCCAACCGCCTGTCAGTGGAGAAGAGATTATGGAAACTTTCAATCTGGAACCCTGCCGGGAAGTGGGGGCTTTGAAAAGTGCCATTAAAGATGCCATTCTGGATGGGGTGATTCCCAATGAATACGAAGCGGCACGGGCTTTTATGATGAAACGGGCAGCAAAAATGGGAATCAGCTACAAGTTACGAGCTACGAGTGACGAGTAGTTGCGCAGTTACTCGCTCTCTCCTGTCACCGCGCAGTTACTCGTCACTCGTAGCTTGTCACTCGTAGCTACTCCCCATCTGTCAGTTGGAACTTACGGCTTACCTTCATCAGGTTAATAGTGTAAGTAACAACATTTTGTGCTTCCTGTATCATTGTCAGATATACCATGCTGACTTTGATACTGCCGGATTGAGTTTGGATGCGTTGTAATTCTTCCCGTTTCAGGTGCGACAGCTGTCCGTTCAGATCATTCGCTTTCCGAAGTTCATTTTCAAAATCCTCATAATCATTGTTCTCCATCTTATGGCGGCAGATCTGTAGTAAGTAAACGATATCTTCCGTTACATCAGAGAATTCACCTTTCTGGATGGTATCCAATGGCTTGAAATTATTGTCGATGTGTTCCAGACAGGGTTCGCAGAGGCGTCCGATACTGTAAACCAGTTCGCTGGCAAAATCATTGCCCTGATAAAAGTAAAGACCTTTTTCCAATACGGTGTTATTGTCTAAACGGCACATCGCAAGAGTACCTGTACGTTTCATTTGTTTAATGAGTTGTTTCTCAAATTTTACCGATCCCATGGCACGACGCAGGCCGCGCAGGTTCTCATGCAAGAAAGCAGTAACCGTGCGTTCGAAGTTCTCTTCTGTGAACTCCAATATCTTAACCAGTTCTTCGCGGGTATGCTTGCGCAGCAAATCCAGGATTTCTGTATTGTTATTACTCTGCATCAGCTGTTTGATGGTCTCATTACCCTTTTCTTTGGCTTTGCGTTTCTTGTACATTACCTGGCTGCGGATCAGTGTAAATATTGCCAGCCCGATCAGTGCTATGATAGCAAACGTGCCTCCGAAATGGATAACCATAGCTACAAAGAAACAGATGGTGAATGCCGCACCGGCAGTGATGAACCAGCCACCGATTACACTGAGTACTCCTGTTATACGGAATACGGCAGAGTCACGTCCCCAGGCCCGGTCGGCAAGTGAGGTACCCATGGCAACCATGAATGTTACGTAAGTGGTGGAAAGAGGAAGTTTCAATGAAGTACCTAAAGCAATGAGCAGGCCGGCCAGTACCAGATTTACCGAAGCGCGAACCAAGTCGAAAGCTGCACCATCGGCAATGATGGCCTCGTCTTTACGGAAGCGGGTATCGAGCCAGCGTTTCGTGCCTTCGGGCATTACTTTGGATATTCCGTTGGATAATGTCATACTGAAGCGTACCAGTGTACGGGCGATAGGGGTACTTCCGAAGTTTTCTTCTCCTTCATCCTGACGGGCAAGGTCGACGGAAGTTTTGATTACATTATGCGCTTTTTTAGAAGTACAAAGGGCATATACCATGATGACACCTGCTCCAAAGAGGAAATACCACGGTGTCTTGGCCGGGCCGAGGAGTGAAGTCATCAGAAAACCGTCCGGCGAACTGCCTGCTCCGTTGGTGGTAAAGTCTATGAAAGAGGAATAACCAGCTAAGGGTACACCTATAAAGTTTACGAGGTCATTGCCGGCAAAGGCGAGTGCCAGTGCGAAAGTACCCAGTAGCACCACTACTTTGAATACATTTACTTTGAGCCAGTGCAACACCTGCATGAGTATCGTGAAGAAAATGAAACAGCTACCGATCAGCATTGCCGTGTTATCCTGTATCCACTGTTTGTTGTCAGCAGTCATGAATGAACTGTCTTTCAACCCCTTTATCAGCATAAAGTAGATGATGGATGTAACAGCAATACCTCCGAAGATACCAATGCTGTATTTCATCCTCTTTTTGTAGTTGAAAGTGAATATTACACGTGCCAGCCATTGTACCAGCATACCGAAGAAGAAAGCAATGGCGACGGAGACGAAGATGGCCATAATGACGGATAGGGCTTTGTCTGTGTTGATGAGATCACCAAGCCCCAGTGTGTCGCTACTGTTTACTTTGATGAGCGCCAGGGCGAATGTTCCTCCGAGTAGCTCGAATACCATAGACACGGTAGTGGAAGTAGGCATACCCATTGTGTTGAAGACATCCAGTAAGACTACGTCCGTTAGCATCACGGCAAGTAGGATACACATGATTTCGGCAAAATAAAAGTGCTGTGGCTGATAGATGCCGTGCCGTGCAATATCCATCATGCCGTTGGACAATGCTGCACCGATGAATACGCCTATACCGGCGATAAACAACACGGTTTTGAAAGATGCAGCTTTTGCACCGACTGATGATTGGAGAAAATTGACTGCATCATTACTGACGCCCACGATGAGGTCGAACACCGCAAGGACGAACAGGAAGATGACAATGAATAGATAAATAGTTTCCATAATGATGTATTTTATTTCTGGCTGCAAAGGAACGGAAACCGTGTTGCAGCGAGGTGTCATACATATTACAGAAATGTTACAAAACTATTCAATCTTCTCTTTCAGGTATTCATAAAAGGTATACTGCGAACGTACTTTTTCTTTCAGCGGATGGGCCGATTTCCAGCAGTTATGCAAATTTTCATCCACAAAACAGGCTTTGCGCTTGTCTGAAAGCTGGATGGAGAGCATGTCTATCAGTTCTTGCTTGGCATCGGGGTCCAGTATAGGGGTTACGGCTTCAATGCGGCGGTACAGGTTACGCCGCATCCAGTCCGGTGAACCGAGGAAGAGCTTCGGATTGCCACCATTACCGAAGTACCATATACGGGCATGTTCCAGAAATGTATCCACAATACGTGTTACACGAATGTTACGACTGTATTTCTGTCCCGGTATCAGGCAGCAAATGCCGCGTACGATCAGGTCTATTTCCACACCGGCCTGTGAGGCCTCATACAGGCGGTCTATCATGGTGGGGTCCTGTAGCGCGTTCATTTTAAGAATGATCCGGCCTTTCTTACCCTTCCTTGCCAGTTCCATTTCATGATCGATGAGGCGGTTCAGTTCCGGTATCAGGTTGAAGCGTGCCACCAGTAACCGGTGGAATACAGGATTCTCTTTCCCCCGTAAGGTGCGGAACAGATTGTGAAGGTCGTTGACGATGATGGGATTGCAGGTGAAGAGTCCGCTGTCGGCATACAGTGTGGCGGTCTTTTCATTGAAATTCCCGGTGCTGATATACGCATAGCTGGTCAGTTTCTTATCCTCTTTGTCACGGCGCAAGACGAGGGCAACTTTGGCATGTACTTTTAATTTGGGTATACTATATATAATATTGATACCCGATGCTTTCATCATTTCGGCGGTGGCAAGGTTATTTTCTTCATCGAAGCGGGCTTTCAGTTCCACGAAGACTGTGACTTTCTTCCCATTCTGGGCGGCAGCTATCAGGGTGTTGATAACAGCGGAGTTTTCCGCCACCCGGTATTGGGTTACCATGATTTCGCGTACGGTAGGTTCGTGCACCGCCTCGTACAGGAAGTGGATGAAGTGCTCGAAAGAGTGGTAAGGGTAATGCAATAACAGATCCTTCTTCTCCACATATTGAAAAATGGACTCCCGTTCGTTGAGGCATGTCAGCTTCATCGGTTGCGGTTTCCGGATGGGATGGATATTCGGATTCGGATTGGGCAGATGTCGTAAGTCTTCCAGATTCAGGTGCTTATCCCCCGGAACCAGTTCACGGCGGTCGATATGGAAAGCATCTATTAGGTAGTCGAGGAAGTCCTGCGGCATGGCACGGTCGTACACAAAACGGCAGACATCTCCTATCTTGCGCTTTTTCACCTTGGTCTTCACCTGTTCTATGATTTCGGAAGTATTGGCGGCATCGTCTATCAGTATATCCGCATCGCGCGAAATCTTGATACAATAACTGCTGT
>OHPW01001039.1_pt1 | contig 17280 bp, 9 predicted proteins | sample 1577771 | NCBI WGS metagenome assembly OHPW01 (sample SAMEA3879608, study PRJEB24766) | human gut metagenome | biome: human-associated habitat; feature: feces | place: USA | collected 1985/1987
GTATTATCGGCGAGGATGAAAACGGCAATCCGATCAGTAACCACAGTAATGAGGCTCCGCGCCCGAATATCGACTTCGAGAATCCGAACTACATTTCTTCCCTTTATAAGGAAGGCGCTTCGTTCTTGAGAATCGGGCAGGTGACGTTGGGCTATACCTTGCCGAAGACATTGTTGCAGACTGTCGGCATTCAGAAGTTGCGCGTGTATGCAACCGTACAGAATGCGTATGTCTTTACAGGCTATTCAGGTACGGACCCTGAAAGTGGAGGCGACTTCAATGAGCCGATGCCGAGGACGTATCTGTTTGGTGTGAACCTGAGCTTTTGATAATAACTAACATGATAAATAGACGATAGTATGAAAAATATAATAAAATATGGTTTGCTGTCTTTAGTGGCAGCGGCCGGCGTGTCGTGTGAATCTTTCCTGAATGAAAAGGTGGTCAGCGGGGTGTCGTATGATTATCTGGAAACAAAGACCGGTATAGAAACTGCTGTGAACGGCGTTTATTCGACTATGCGCTGGTATGTCGGTGGCGAGCGTTATTATTGCCTGACCGAGTATGGCGTGGATTATGTCTGGGAAGGGGCCGATGGCGGTAATAAGGATGCTTTCAATAAATACAGCAATCAGTTGAACTCTTCTTTCGGTATGTTGTATGAATTTTGGGAAAATGCTTATAAAGGTATTACACGGGCCAATACGGCTTTGATGTATCTGCCGAAAGTGGGAGATATGACCGATGCCGAGAAAACGGCGCGTGAAGGTGAACTCCGTTTCATGCGTGCCTATTTCTATTTTGATTTGGTTCAGCAATTTGGACGTATTCCTTTATTGACGGAAGGAAACGTTTCTGAAATCAAGACCGACTTCAAACGTGCTTCGGTGGCGGATGTATATGCGTTTATTATTAGCGATTTGCGTCAGGCTTATGAAGTGTTGCCCGATGTGGCCATGCAGGCGGATCGTGGTCGTGCAACCAAATGGTCGGCGGCTAATTTGTTGTCGAAAGTTTATCTGACAAGGGGGAGTGCCGTGAAGGATCAACGCGGACAGCAACCGACCGATATGGATAGTACGGCTTATTTTGCCGAAGCGGTTATCAACTCCGGGAAGTTCGCCTTGGATTCGGATTATTCAATGACATTCGATCAGGACAGACAGAAGGTGTCTTCTGAAACAATCTGGGGTGTCGAGTTTACAAACGATGTGTTGTTTAACGGTTCGGAAGGAAACAAGATGCACCTGTATTGGGTTCCGACTTACGAAAAATTGCCGGGTTTGCAACGCGACCTTCAGCAAGGGCGTGCTTGGAAACGTATGCGGCCGACTCCTTATTTGCAAACCCAGTTGTTCGACCACCTGAATGACTCCCGTATGTATAAGATGTTCAGTTGGGTGTTCTATGCGAATAAAGAATCTTCCATCCCTGTCTGGAAAGACAAATATTATTACGTAAATGAAAATGGAGAGGAGACGGGTGATTTGCTTTATGAAACGCCTGCTGAACTGGTTGGCAAACCAAAGTTTGCTTTAGGAGATACGGCGGCTTACTTTATCCCGAAATACTATGGCGCGAAAGATTATAAAGGTGCTGTGATCGACAAAGCGAAAGACCGCCAGATGCAATGGGACATCGCAAAGGCGCCTTATACATTGATTCCGATCGATGAAAACACGAACCACTTTTTCCCTTGCCTGAAGAAATGGCTCGATACGCAACGTCCGGATATGAACTATGAACAGGGAGGACGTAACTTTGTCCGTATGCGGCTGGGTGAGACGTATCTGATAGCTGCCGAAGCTTATGGCAGAAAGGGGGATTTCGAGAAAGCGGCTTCGCTGATCAACGTCGTCCGTAAACGTGCCGCCTACAAAGAAGGAGAAGCCAAACCGCAGGAGTGGTGGCAGATAGATGGTGGCGATATGGCTAACCTGGCTAGTTCGACTGAAAAGTCGATGCTGGTGACGCCGGCAGAGATCAGTGACGATTTTATCGGTTTTATGCTGGATGAGCGTGCCCGTGAATTGTATGGCGAAGAACATCGTGCAGTAACACTCTCTCGTCTGTCGACAAAAGAAAATCCGGTGTTGGTACAGCGTACCCGCAAATATGGATATCGTTTCCCGGCAGCTACAAACGAATTGAAGGATGCAGGTCCCAATATTCAGGATTATCAATGGCAATATCCAATACCATTACAGGTAATCGAAGCTAACTCTGGGGCTAACTTCCCGCAGAATGAAGGTTATTGATTAAATCTATCTGTATAAAAATAGAAAGCCTGGATGCAGAAATGCTTCCGGGCTTTTATTTTGTGTCGAGTTTAGGCGGTACGGATAAATCCATAATACCAATAGGTGTTTCCGTATTTTTGCCGGAGTACATGATCCGTATTCGGACGCTGTGACATCAGTACGCCGAAGTCTTCGAAAGCCAGCCTGCAGGTTGGGGTGACTGGGTAGTTGCGGGTGGCATCCAAATGAGGAAACATGAGGTCGACCACTAACAGAGCTTCCTGATAATGAATCGGTATCGCTTCACCTTGTGGAAAGTATTGCCGGAATAAATTATAGAAGCCTTTCAAGTCTTTATCCAAAAGGACGCCGCATAACAAATAGTCGAGTGCTTTACGGTTGGTTGTATCGGCTTTTATCGCTTGTGTCAGAAGAATGAGGGGGGAAGATGCGTCGATAATGAAATCTTCCTTGTATGCTTCTTCGGAAGTTGTTAGGGACTTGGAGATCCGTTCGGTTCGTTCTTTTATCCATTGATTGTGACAGGTGGAGGTTTGTAAGATGTCCATATATTTCTGGGCCAGGGGAAGATTTCCGGATTCTGTTTGCCAATCAATCAATCTTCTGAGCCGGGAGAAAGAAAGACCTTGTGGAGACATGGCATTGGCTTGTGCAAGTTGGTGGAGAGCTTCGTGTTTCAGTCCGAGAGCATAGGCGAAAAGGCTGTTAAAATTGGCTCCACCCAATTCGTTTGCCGGAAAATAAATGCGGTCTGCTGACTGTACTGGATAGTGGAAGAGTTGCTCCGGCAGGATACCTTTTTCATTAAGGGCAAGCATCAGGTAAGGATGATAGTAGGCTTCGCTGCTGTTACTGGTATGGATCGTTTGTAGTACCCGATCCCATTGTTGTTCTTCAGCATACCGTTGTACAGCCAGGCGTTTCTCCCTTTCCCGGTTGGGGGAAGAATAAATGCTGTAACAACTGAATGCGATTAAGAGAAGGGGGAATGCGATAGAGATATAGCGGTTTTCTTTTCTGCCGGAGAGGAAAACAGAGCAGAGCGGAATTAGGAACAAGGCATAGTATACGTAAATATATCGCATTCCATATTCAGGATTAATGAATGTGTACAGCTGATTGACCGGGGTGTAAAAAACAAAGTTTTGCCATAACAGAGGCCATACGGCAACAAGTACCAGATTTATAACCGGTAACATAGGGAAGCCTTTTTGTTTGAAGAAAATTCGTTCGAAAACAATTCCATACAGATACAATAAAAGTAAGCAGTTTTCCGGTAAAAGAAGATATAAGAAAGGAATAGCGATCAAAGCGCTGGTATAGCGTATTACTTTGTTCTGGATGAAAAGATAAAAAACGAGTGTCAAAAGGAATAGATTGTATTGTAATAGTGCGGATAAGTTCCAGGCATATTGATAGATGCAGAACATGATGATCGGTACGGTGATTATCCATCCGTGCAGTGCTGCTTTCCATTGCCTTAAGTAGAGGAGGAGGATGACTGCGGTAATCAAAAGTAAACCTGTTTCCACGAAAAGTCCCAGTGAGAGCGGATGGTAGAACTGAGACAAAAAGTTCGTTATCAGACTGTTCCATCCGGTTGGAGCAAGTAGATAACCTTGCAGGTAGTCGTTTGTCATCAGGAATAATCCGCCTGCCTCCTGATAACGAATATATTCGGGATAGAACATATATTCGATAACGAGTGTATAAATACTTGACAGGACCAGAAGTATGATGTTTCCTTTTTTCATTTTTATGTACGTTTTAATCGGTTACGGTATGATCCAGCTGAGATCTGGTGATTGTGATTTTATCCTTGATAAATTCCGGAATGTTGAATGATTTCATTCGGAGGTTGTTCTCGTCAGGATCTTTCTGCGGGAGTAGGAACGGTTTACTGAACTTTCCGTTCTCATTTAGGTGGGCGATGAAGAAACGGGTGTAAAGCCCGTCAAGGCGTCGGCTGCTGAATATGATCCATCTTCCGTTTGAAGACCAGGAGTGATAGCTTTCCACGTCTGTGCTGTTTAAGATATCGGTATCCACGGGGGCAGAACCTTGTAAAGATATCATTTTCAGATCCGCTTCCTTATGCCAGATCGGGAAAGTTGCATAATCCGATTCGGTGAAAAGCAGATATTGGTTATCTGGTGAGATACGGGGGAATGAAGCGCTTTTATTGTGTGCCGTATAGATCGTGTCGATTGTCTCTCCGAAAGAACCGTTGTCCGGGTTAAAGGAGACACTGCAAATAGAGTATTTAATCTCTTTCAACCTCTTGGGCAATTGTCTGGCAGGAGCTGTGCAGTAATATAGGCGTTTCCCGTCAGGAGCCCACGCTGGAAATGTTTCGAAAGATGCCGGACCGTTGAAACGGGGATCCGTTATGACTGTGTTATGGACCAAATCATATAAGACCAGGTCTGATTCCAGATCGTAGACTTCTATTAGGTTCGGGTTTCGGCTATAAAAAGACTGACGGGTGGTATTGGTTGAAAAAATGATATATTTGCCAGATGGATGCCAGTGGGGATAAGTTCCTTCTTTGGATGATCCGAGTTGCGATAATTGCACTTTGGTAGGCTGGTTATTTTTAATAATGATTGTCCCTCCTGGAGAAGTCCGTGCATGAAACATGAACTCTGTAGGGGAATAATTGCAGAATGAGTGGCAATTGACACATCCTTTTTCATTCATATTGCTGGATATGATAATATCCTCTTTAAAACAGTTTAAAGCTCTTTGGCGGATATCCATTTCATGCCAAGATTCATAACCCGGTTCGATTAATCGGTAGGCAATATAAGGGTCGATAGAGTCTGTTGTAATATAAACAGGAAAAGATTTGTATTGTATACCTTCCGGATAAGATTCATTCCATACGGATATGGATATATCTATTTGCTTGCCAGTATTATCGGATAACATATGTTGCCATTTCTTTAAGGGTATATCGATTTTGTTTTTCCCTTCGATGCTAAATAATGGTTGGTTATTGTTGGAAAAAACAGCTTTTATATGAGAGGAATTTCTGACAGTAAAGTTTAAAGGTGCAATATTGATGGGGATACTTATTCCTTTATAATCCGGAAATATATCCGGATAGGTATTTCCGAGTTTAGATGCGATTCTATTTTCTGTACATCCGATGTAGAGAAAGAAGGTCAATAAAGATAATAATAATTGTTTCATGGCTCATTCTGTTTATGATAGCACTCTGCAAAGATGTATCAAATTTTTAATTATAAATATCAAAAGCATAGATAAAATTTGTGCGAGGGTGAATATTTTTGTCCATTGTGAAAGACACATGGGAACATGGATTAATCTTATTTTTGTAAATACCGTATTATGATGAACAGATACAGATTTTTCTCTCTTTGCCTAGGTTTGATGTGTGGACTGCACTTGTCGGCCAAAGATTATTATGCCACGGATTTCGGTGTGAAAGCGGATGGTAAGACATTGAACACGAGTTCCATTCAGAAAGGAATCGACTTTGTGAATGCACAAGGTGGGGGGCGCTTGGTTTTTACTGCGGGTAATTATCAGACTGGGACGATTTACCTGAAGTCGAACGTGACACTCCATCTTGAAGAAGGAGCGACTTTATTGGGATCGACCAATCCTTGGGATTACGAAAAAGATCCGTATATTCGTTGGATGTCTATGATTTTCGCAGTCAAGCAGCAGAATATTGGTATAACGGGGAAAGGGACGATTAACGGGCGTGGTTTTCAAACAGCCAACAATATGGTGGACTATATCCAGCGGGGTATCTACGAAGATCCACTGAAACTGGGCCGTCCGAACGAGACGAACCGTCCGCAGAACATCTATTTCCGTGAATGCGAGAATGTGACAATCAAGGATATCACCCTGCGGGACCCGGCAAGCTGGAACCAGACATACGACCAGTGTAAGAATCTTTATGTCGACGGAATCCACGTGGATAGCAAATCCTATTGTAATAATGACGGTATCGATGTGGTAGACTGTGACGGCGTTGTGCTGAAAAACTCTTTTATCGATGCGGCGGATGATGCGCTTTGCTTTAAATCGCATGATGCGAACAGCATGTGTCAGAACGTGGTTGTCGAGAACTGTGTGGGACGTTCGAGTGCCAGTGGCTTGAAATTCGGGACGGTATCGAGAGGTGGTTTCCGTAACTTCAAAGTGAAAAACATCAAGATATATGATACGTATCGTTCAGCCATAACATTTGCAGCAGTCGATGGTGCTCTGATCGAAGACATCGAAGTAGATGGTGTTCGTTCCATTCATACGGGAAATGTGATCTACCTCCGTATCGGTGACCGTTGGAGTGCAGGGAAGAAACCGATTATGAAGAATATTACGATCAAGAATGTCTATGCCGAGATCCCGATGGACAAACCGGATGCCGGATATAATTATGAAGGACCGATCGAAGATCTTCCCCGCAATATCTCACCCGCCAGCATTGTTGGATTGCCGGAATATAAGATTCAGAACGTGACACTCCAGAATATCGAGATTGTTTCTCCCGGAGGTGGTAATCCCTACTACGCTTACCGTGGATTGGCACCGGCCGAGCTGGACAGTATTCCTGAAATGGCGACTTCCTATCCGGAGTTTTCGCAGTTTAAGGAATTGCCGGCTTGGGGCTTCTACATCCGTCATGCCGAGGGAATCACTTTTGATAATGTGACGTTTAAGGCTTTGAAAAAAGATTACCGTCCGGCTATCGTGATGGATGATGCCGGGGAGGTGACATTCAAGGATGTCCGGTTTATCGAGCCGGAGGGCGAGGGAAAGAAACAGATATTCCCTTATAAGTCAAAAGTGATAAAATGAGAGTACGATATCGGACTGGAAGGATGTATAGGATTAAAAACAAAAAAGTGAGACGATATGAATAAAAATAAATTATTTGCAAGTGTGATAGGCCTTTTGGTCTTTGTGGCGGGGCTTTCAGCTAAAGATTACCAAGTAGCGATGTTTGGAATCAAATCGGACGGAGTGACACTCAATACCCGTTCTATCCAGCGAGCTGTCGATTATATCAGTGAACAGGGAGGCGGCCGGCTTATTTTTTATGTGGGCCGTTATCTGACTGGTTCAATCGAACTTAAGTCGAATGTGACGATCCGTATCGAAGAGGGAGCCGTCTTGGTTGCAGTTCCCTCCGTTTATGATTTTAAAGGGGTTGGAGGATGTAATGCGATTATTTACGCAGACAAGCAAAAGAATATCGGTATCGGTGGAAAAGGTATTATCGATGGCCGTAGCATCGCTGTGCGGGCAAGCGTGGAAGAGCAATTGCAAAAAGGGCATATCGAAGGAAATGTATCCGATTATGCACCAGCTTTGATCTGCATGGAAGGCTGCGAGGATGTGAAAATCGAACAAGTCACCCTGCAGGATGCAGCGAACGTAGCCGAAATATATAAGGACTGCCATAATGTGACAGTAGACAGAGTCGTTGTGAATGCCGGTGCATCGGACCGGAAAGCAATCTCGATTTCCGGCTGTGACGGAGTGAAGATGACAGATTGCTACTTTAATATGGCGGGGAATCCGTTGGAGAGTGCTGGGACATCCCGTAATCTAATATTTACAAATTGTATAACACCAGACGGCAAAGCTGTCTCAAGCGATCAATAAGAAGGAGGAGAAAACTATGCAGAGGAGATCTTTTATCAAACAGAGTGTTTTATGGACAGCCGGTTGTGCCGTCGGTAGCCGTATGTCGCTATGGGGTACGGTTAGTGCAGCCGATGAGGTGAAGGGGACGGTTTTGCGTTCCGGTGAGCTATATAAATTGTTTCGTGATCCACAATCCATTTACCGCCCGTTTGTCCGTTGGTGGTGGAACGGAGATAAAGTAGAAGCGGATGAATTGAAACGTGAACTGCATATATTGAAGGAGGCGGGTATCGGAGGAGTGGAGATCAATCCGGTTAAATTTCCCGGCAATGACACGGACGATTTGGGAAAGAAGTCGTTACCTTGGCTGAGCGACGAATGGATTGACATGTTGAAGGTGGCTTTTGACGAGGCGAAGTCGCTTGATATGACCTGCGATCTGATCGTCGGTTCTGGCTGGCCGTTCGGAGCGGAGTTCCTGACAGGAGACGAGAGAGCGGATGTTGTAGTGAACTATTCCGAGAAGCTGAGTGGTCCGATCGACTATGAAGTCTCTCGCGACGGTCTGTTCTGTGCGGCCGATCCTGCTATCAGTTCTCCTTTTCTTGGAAAGAAGATGGAGCTGGTTTCCCTGCAGCTGGTTCCTGAGCCGTTTGGCAGTCTTGATCAGGCTATCGATCTGATGGATAAAGAGGTAGACGGAACGTTCAAGTTCAAAGTGCCTGATGGAAAATATGTCTTGTTTGCCTTGGTCAAGATACGCGGTTTCCTCGAAGTGATCAATGGTGCTCCCGGTGCTACGGGACCGGTGTTGAACCATTTCAACAAGCCGGCCGTGCAGAAGTATTTGAATAATATGTCGGATAAGATTCAGAACCGTTTGGGTCCGTTGTCCGGCAATATCCGTTCTCTTTTTACCGATAGCATGGAACTGGAAGGATCGAACTGGTCGTATGATATGGCGGAAGAATTCAAGAAACGCCGGGGATATGACGTGCAACCCTATCTGCCCTTCATCCTATTTAAAATGGGTAGCATGGGGAATGTGTTGACCTATGAACCAAAGGTTCAGTTTACACCCGAACTGGACGATACGATCCAGCGTGTGCGTTATGATTTTGAATACACGAAAGCCGAACTGCTGCGCGAGCGTTTTACACAGACTTACCTGGACTGGTGTAAGGGGCTGAATGTGAAATCGCGTGCACAGGCCTACGGACGTGGTTTCTTCCCGCTTGAAAGCAGTCTGGATTATGATATACCCGAATGCGAATCCTGGACGATGACTTGGTTGCGCCATCGTCTGGGCGAGGAGATGTCGGAAGAGGATTATCGCCGGGGTCGTGCCTATACGATGGTTAATAAATATGTGTCTTCTGCTGCCCACTTACGTGGAAAGCGCTTGGTGAGTTGTGAGGAGATGACCAATACTTATACCGTGTTCAATATGACATTGGAGTTGTTGAAGATTGGAGGTGACCAGACGGCTATCTCCGGTGTGACGCATTCTATCTTCCACGGTTTCAACTATTCTCCGAAAGAAGCCCCGTTCCCCGGATGGATTCGTTACGGGGCTTATTATAACGAAAATAACAACTGGTGGCCGTATTTCAAATATTATACCGCTTATAAAGGCCGTATGGCTTCCGCTCTGCAACATGGAACCATGTATGCGGATATCGCGATCTTGCATCCGATAGCCGATATGTGGAGCACGTTGGGAATGCAGAACGAACCGTTCCCCGCTACTACCAATGTGAAATATAAGACATTGGTATGGGAGGCGATCCATAAGAACGGCAGCGGTTGCGACTATGTTTCCGAATCGATCATCCGGGATGCCGAGATGAAAGACGGTTACTTGTGCTATGGTCCCCGCAAATATAAAACTCTTTTCCTGATCGAAGTGGAGAGTATGGAACCGGCTACCGCGCATAAATTATATGATTTTGTGGCCTCTGGCGGGCGTATTTTCTGTATAGAGGCTTATCCGCATAAATCGGTCGGCCTGAAGGATCATGACAAGCATGATAAGGAAGTGCAGGAATGGGTGGCAAAGATGAAGCAGATGGACGGGCGTTTCATACTGCTCCATAAACCGGAAAAAGACTTTGTCGGTTGGTATCAGGGTGTGCAGAAAGACTATGGATTGACACCGTATATGACGATTGAAAAACCTGATCCTTACTTGATGCAGAACCGTTATCAGGGCGATAACAGGGAAGAAATGTTCTTTTTCAGTTATGCACACCGCTATAATTCGCATCAGACCCGTATTTCCTTCAGCAACGAGGTAGTAAAAGGACGTCAGGGTTGGGTGTGGGATCTGGAAACGGGTGAACGATACCGGTTGCCGCTGGATGCAGCCAACAGTTTCCTGTTCGACTTCGGTCCGGCTGACTCTCTCCTGATTGTGTTCGATAAGCAAAAGAGAGGAAATGATTACAAGCCGCTTCCGGTTTCCGGTGAGGATTTAAAAGATCTTTCGTCTGATTGGGATGTGGAGTTCCGTCATAGCCGTGAGAATACGGTGCAGAATACTCATTTCGACAAACTGAAGGATTTAAAGGATACGGACTATGTGAATTTCTGCGGAACGATTGTTTATAGAAAGAAAGTCAACGTCTCTTCGCCTGTCGGGATGGTGCTCAACCTCGGATTGGTACATGGCGTGTCGGAAGTATTCGTGAACGGGCAGAGTTGTGGTGTCAAATGGTATGGCCGCCGTATCCATCTGGTCTCAGCCCGGTTGAAACAGGGGGAGAATTCGGTAGAGGTACATGTAGTAACTGTTATGGGAAACTATATGAAGACGCTGAAGGATAATAAGATCGCTCAGGCGTGGACCCGGAGGCAGGATGTTGTGCAGCCGGCGGGATTGGTCGGACCGGTAACCGCTTATAGAATTAAAAATTAAGAATTAAGAATTAAAAAATTAAGAAGCTGAAATTAAGAAATTGAAGAATTATGAATGTGATTAGAAAAATAATGATCCTGTGCTTGTTGGCAGGAATGCTGATGCCGGTGTGGGCAAAAGATTACCAGATGACTATGTTCGGGATCAAGTCGGATGGGACGACCATGAATACCCGTTCCATACAAAAGGCGATCGACTTTATTTCCGAGAGCGGGGGGGGGCGTCTGGTGTTTACTGTCGGACGTTATCTGACTGGCAGTATTCATCTGAAGTCAAATGTGACGATCCATTTGGGAGAGGGGGCCGTGTTGGTCGGTTCCACTAATCCTTATGATTATGATATGGAGCTGAATGCTTGGTATGGTTTGATCTTGGCGAATAAGCAGGATAATATCGGTATCACCGGCAAAGGGGTGATCGACGGTCGTGGACGTGAGCTTGCCAATAACTTCATCAACCAGGTTTATTCAGGGGTGATCAAGGACAAACTGCAGTTGGGACGTGTGGCCAACCGTCCGAAGCTGGTTTATTTCCGCGAGTGCAAGAATGTGGAGATAAAAGGTGTGACGATGATGAATCCGGCTTTCTGGACACAGACCTACGATCAGTGCGAGAACCTGTTGATCGATGGTATCACGGTGCATAGCCGTGCTTACTGGAATAACGACGGGATGGATATTGTCGACTGTAACGGCGCGTTGATCCAAAACTGTTATGTGGATGCGACAGACGATGCGATCTGTCTGAAATCCCATAGTGCCGATGCCATTTGCCAGAATATCGAGGTCCGCAACAATACGGCTTGTTCAAGTGCAAGCGGTATCAAGTTCGGAACGGCTTCGACTGGTGGCTTCAAGAACATAAAGATCATCAACAATACTATATTCGACACGTTCCGTTCGGCTATAACGATCCAGGCGGTTGATGGCGGACTGGTTGAGAATATAGTGGTGGACAGCCTTCGTTCCATCAATACCGGAAATCCTATCTATTTGGTCGTGGGAGAACGTCGTGAGGGACGTCGCAGCCGGATGGACAACGTGCATATCTCGAATGTTTATGCCGAAGTCCCGGCAACGAAACCGGATGCAGGATATGACTACGAAGGGCCGACGGAAGATAATCCGCGTAATGTCTCGCCTTCCGGCATTGTCGGCTTGCAAGATAACAAGATTACGAATGTCTCTATCGAGAATGTCGAGATCGTCTATCCGGGCGGTGGTAATCCGTTGTATGCTAAAGTTGGATTGGACGAACTGGATAAAGTACCGGAAATGCCGAAAGCTTATCCTGAATTCTCTCAGCATAAGGAGTTGCCTGCCTGGGGATTTTATGTCCGCCATGTCGATGGGGTCACTTTCAAGAATGTGAAGCTGACTGCTTTGAAGAAAGACTATCGTCCGGCTATCGTCTTGGACGATGTGCACAACGGGGCATTTACAAAGATCAAAGTGGTTGAACCGTCTGCCGGAAAGAAGGAAAAGATACACGTTTACAAGTCTACGAAGATAAAAAAATAGAACGGGAGATACGGGAGACACATAAAAGGGGAGGGAATGCAAAATGTGCATATCCCTCCTTTTTTATGTAGCGGAACAGACAATACTCCCCCTTCCTTCCTCAGAGCAGGATAAGAAGGAAAAAACTGTTTAAGAAAGACTGAACCAATCAAAGGATAGTTTATCTGGCAATTACTGAATACGATTAGGAAAGACTGGGCTTATTTAAGTGACGATCGCCATGCTTCTGTTGTCAGACAGCCTGGTCATAAACCTTTTGCCTTTGGTCGAATACGTTTTCGCCCTTAGTCGAAAAGGTTTTTGACCAGTGTCGAAAGGGCTTTTGACCAAGGGCGAAAAGTAAAGGTGTGGTAGTAATGGCCGTAAATACCTGTATGTTTTTGTTTTCTTTTCGTGATAAAGACGGCTTTAGAAATACCCGTGCGTTTCCACATCTCCATATTTGAGGGCTATCTCTACCCGTTTGACAGTGAATGCACCGTCATCTTCGGACTGGAACCCGATGCGGTTGTATCCCTGTTTGAGAACTTCGTCGGGTAGGATAAAGGCATATTCCTTTTCTTCTTTTTCCAGCCCTCGTTCCCTATCGTATAGGTGGGTGTAGGCCGGCATTTCTTTCTCAACGGCTTTTCCGTTTACTGTCAACCGGCAGGATGCCGGCCGACTGGTGCGGATGAATAGGATTGCTTCTTCCGGATATCCTTCCTCTACCGAATCGCCGATATAAAGATTGACTTCTTTCTCTTCTCCCTTGCCTATTTTTAGCGGGAGTGGAGAGTCCGGCTTTATATTATACTGGACAACCCCGTCAGACAGTGCATATATCTTATTCCTGCCTTTTAAAGTTTCCAACGATCCTAATTCCTGAAGCAGTTCCGGCATCATGACCCGGCAAACCTGGCCGCCGTCTTCCAGATACAGTTTCCCGTCATGTTCGGTATTGAGCGTGCCGAAATAATAATTGAACAGGTAGATCCCGTCTGCCCCCTGTGAGAGGATATGGGAACACATCCCCCTGTGCATGCCGTGTGACCAGAATTCCCGCGGGCGGTAGCCTCCGTCGTCGATCGAACTGTAGAACGGAATGTTGAGGTCTTTCCCCATTTCTTCCCTGAACTTGGCTACCGGCATGGCGGGATCGCCTCTCCAATGGACACCTGTACTGATAAAGTCCAGCAATCCGAGGCGTAGCCATTCGCGTATATCCAGTCCTTTCATCATGTTTTGCTCGACCGTCGGCGCTACACGTGCGGAGAGTAGGATCTTTCTGCCTTGTTTGGCTGAAATTTCATCCACCTTCTGACGGATGTCTTTCACCAACTGTGTCATCAGCGGTGCGTTCTGCGGCCCTGTGCCAGACTTGAAGTAAACGATAAAGCGCATGAAGTCGAGATCGTATCCGTCGATTATGTCGGCGTAATTTTCCAATTGCTCGGTCGCGCACTTCCTTTATGGCAAAGTCAAAAGCCCCGCCGCTGTTATAACCTTGTGTCGTGTCGTTCAGCCAGTATTCAGGATGCTGAATCCAGAAATCGGTATACCAGATCGGACAATGGGTAGTCGTATCATTGAAATGCAAGTCGTTCATCCGGTAGGTGATGAAGGCTTCCATCCCTTTCTCCTTGGCTCTCTTTAAAGTATAAGCGACCAAGTCCGTCCCCTCTTTTTCCAGGTTCAGATGGTTCCGGTAGTATTTTCGGAAAGAGTTGTATTGAGCTGTGTCGCAACCGCAATCCAACGTCCCGTCCAGATCGTCTCCCATCACATGCCCATATTTGGAACGGACATAGAAGAAATCGCTGCCGGAACACATCATATAGGTCGTGACCTGTGAGTTCGCCACCATATCGACGCAGGAGTCCAAGTCGGCAAGCGTAAGCGGACGATACTTGAACCAGCGGTTTCCTAACAGGTCGGAACCGTCGTTGTTATGAATGATCCGGAATGTCCGTTCGGGAGTCTTTTTTACATCGGGTGCACAGGCAAAGAAAGCCTGTGCACATAAAAGAATCGAGAAATAGTTAATTATAAGTGATTTCATGGTGTGTTGTGTGTTTATTCGACTAATGAGTACGGCTTTTCTTCTGTTGTGAACTGCCTTCTCTTATTGGGGCTTGAAGTCATTTGGAAGACGAGTTCCCCTCCGTTCATGATGTCCTGATGGGTGATGTAGGCCTTTTTGTAAGGTTTACCGTTTAGGGTGACAGATTTGATGTAGCGGTTCTTGTCACTGACCTTGTCCGCTCTGACTGTAAATGTTTTTCCGTTTTCCAGGTTTACCTGCATATAGGGCAGGTAAGGAGCTCCGATCACATACTGATCGGTTCCTGGGCATACCGGATAAAAGCCCATGGCTGAGAAGATGTACCAGGCGGACATCTGGCCGCAGTCGTCATTGCCGCATAAGCCGTCGATATTGTTGCGGTACATACGGTTCATGATTTCACGAATCCAGTATTGCGTTTTCCACGGTTCGGTAGTCCAGCTATATAAATAAGGGATATGGTGGCTCGGTTCGTTACCGTGGACATAAGTGCCGAGCAGGCCTTCTCGTGTCACATCTTCGGTCTGGGCGAAGAATTCATCCGGCAGATGCATGGTAAACAAGGAGTCCAGCTTGTTGATAAAACTGCGGTTTCCACCCATCAGGCGAATCAGATCGGACGGAGCCTGCGGAACATAGAAAGAGTAGTTCCAGGCATTTCCCTCGATAAAACCTTGTCCGTGTGTGCTGAGCAGATCGATCTCCTCTTTCCAGCTACCGTCTTTGTAACGCGGACAGGCAAAACCGAGACCGGGTTTGAACACGTTCCGGTAGTAGAGGGCACGTTTCTTGTAAGTATCGGCAATCTGTTTGTCTCCCAGCAAAAGGGCGGTGTGATAGACCGTCCAGTCTTCATAGGCATTCTCCAACGTGATGGAGGCGGAAGTGGGGGATTGGTCGAAAGGAACATATCCTAATTGTTTATACTCATCCGTATGATCATAATAAGGCACGTTTGAACTGCTGACCATCGCTTTGACTGCTTCTTGCTTGTCGATTGGCAAGCCTTTGGTGATGGCATCGGCCAGGACGGAAACCGAGTGATAGCCGATCATGCACCAGTTTTCGTTACCCATATGCGACCAGACCGGCAGCAGATGATGCACGCTTTGGCTGTAATGGGCGAGCATCGACTTTACAAGATCCGTACTGACATCCCGTTTGATGATGTTGAACAGCGGATGTAAAGCCCGGTACGTATCCCAGACTGAAAATACGGTATAGTTTGTAAAGCCCTCGGCCTGGTGGATGTTGTGGTCGATCCCTCGGTATTTCCCGTCTACATCCATATAAACGGACGGGTTGATCATCGTATGGTACAAAGATGTGTAAAGCATGGATAGCTGGTCGTTACTGCCCTCTGCATCGATGACGGACAGTGCGTTCTCCCATTTCCCATTCGTTTCCTGGCGGATCGTGTCAAACGATTTACCGGTAGCCTCTGCTTGCAGGTTCTTTACGGCTCCGTCTGTTCCGACAGCCGAAAGAGCCACTTTGATTTCGAGCGGAGCGCTTCCTTCTTTGAACTCGAAATAGGAAACAACTTTACGTCCTCCGATCTCCGGGAAGTTCTCTGCTGTATTGAAACGCCGGAAACCACCCGGATAGTTGACTTTTTCCCGGTCTGTATATCCGTAACGGGTGACCGGCTGGGAGAACGAGATGGCAAAATAGATATAGTTTACGCGACTCCATCCGTTGGTAATGCGGTAGCCCGTAACCAAAGTGTCGTTTTCGACCCGGAGGTTTGCCCATAACACCTTGCCATCGTAATTGTAGATACCGTGGTTGAGGTCGAGTATCAGCTGTTTCTTCTGATCGGCCGGATAGGTGTATTTATGAATACCGGTCCGTTCGGTTGCTGTCAGTTGCACTTTGATCTGATCGTCGGTCAGCAACACTTCGTAGTAGCCTGGACGGGATATTTCGGTGTCGTGGCTGAATCGGGAACGATAGCCGCTGTCCGGATTATCAGCCGTACCAGGGTTGATCTGCAATTTTCCGGTGAAGGGCATCAGCAGAATATCACCGAGGTCGGAATGCCCCGTTCCGCTGAAGTGGGTATGGCTGAAGCCGACGATGGAACTGTCTTTATGTTGGTAGCCGGCACAGTATTCATACGCGCGAGGCTGATAGACACCGTCAATGTTATGAGGAATGGTATCGGTATCAGGACTTACTTGTACGATACCAAACGGAGCGCAGGCGCCGGGAAATGTATGTCCCATCCCGTTTGTTCCGATGATCGGGTTTACCAGATCGGTCTTTTGTGCCATAATCGGCATGCTCATGTAGGCAAAGGCGACGATCAGTGATTTCATTAGTTTTTGCATATGTGTGTTTTTCTTATTTTCTAGGATGTCCAAAAGTAAGCAAAGTCGCAAATATGCAAATGTATTTTTTGTCGGATTTATTTAGATATTTGGCTAAATGGTGAAAAGCGGACGCTGGTCCTAACCGGCCTGTTTCCCTTGCGGACGCGATTTGCCTGTTACGGCCATCAGACTGACGATTGGGAAATAGATCAGTTTCCTCATGGCAATCACTGTTTTAATTCTTACGAAAATGCGTTTCCTGGTAAGAACAAAAAGGCCGCCTTTTTTTACAGAGGCGGCCTTTCGGATATATGGAATAAGTTTGTTATTACTTAACTAATGCAGCGAATTCGCTGTTAGTTGCATATTTTGCAAATTCCAGGTCGATAGCAGCTTCTTTAGCCATAGCCTTATCAGCAGCGATAGCAGCTTTCAGGTTGCTGATAACTGCGTTAGCGTCGTTTGTACGAGCAGCTACGATAGCTTTCAGGTAAGAAGTTGTAGCGTCGGGTTTAGCAACTGCGTTCAGAGTTTGAGAAGCTTTGCTGTAATCCTTAGTCAGGATCTGAGCCAAAGCAGCGTTGTTAGACTT
>OHPW01001098.1_pt1 | contig 16427 bp, 10 predicted proteins | sample 1577771 | NCBI WGS metagenome assembly OHPW01 (sample SAMEA3879608, study PRJEB24766) | human gut metagenome | biome: human-associated habitat; feature: feces | place: USA | collected 1985/1987
ATCGCGGAATGGAATCGTTTTATGTTTTACGCCTCAGCCGGAGGTATGGCGGAAATGAATGTCGCTGGCAAACGTAGAATGAAATTATTCTCGGATGAGGTAGAGATCGCAAAGCAAAGTGAACATATTCGAATGAAAGAATGGCTATGGTCTGTAAATGCCCGTGCCGGCGTAAGTTATCCGATTATCCGTTTCGTAAGCGCTTTCGCAGAGGTGGGAGCCAGCTATTATTTTGATAATGGTAGCGAGATCGAAACCATCCATTCGGAGAAGCCGTTTAACATGAGCCTTCAGTTCGGATTTCGTTTTGGTTTTTAATACTCGATAGATTAACAGTGTAAATACAAATACTTAAAAATAGAAAAATTGAATTATGAAAGCATTTAAATTAATTGGAGCAGCGGCGGCTGCGTCATTATTGTTGTTGACCTCTTGTCTTGGAGAATCGAATAATACGGTGACTCGTGCCGGCTTTGGTGTCGCAGGTCTTTCTGAAAAGACATATAAAACGGTACTGAATACAAATATGGGAGCATTATACTCTCCGTCTTTATCGGCACAAGTAGTTGACGGAGCTTGTTACTTGATCAACTATGAATTAGACCTAAATTCTCCGGAGAATGCGAATGCGGCGACAAATGGTTATTTAACAGCGACAATCTCTGTGGCAGATGAGATAACAAAAGGACAGCCAGTCTTTTATAATGTGCCAGATTCGGCCAGCTTACTTCAGAATGAGATACCTGTAAAAAACCTATTTAGCAATGGCGACTATGGGGTGTATGTAGACGGTTATTTATTCTTCTTTATAACAATGGATATGTTTAAGGATCAGAAAAATTCTTATACTTTATATTGGGATCGTTCAAAGGAGCCTACTATGGTGGATAATGTCCCGACATATGACTTGTTCTTGCGTGTCGCTAAAGTAGCGGACGGAACAGGTTCTGCTGCATCATCCATAGGAGAAGTCCGTGCGTTTAATGTTAAGTCTGTATTGGAGTCTGTGAATAGCGCTGAGGCTAATAAAGATTCAAAGTCTTTTAATCTTAAGGTCAATTATCTAAATACGATTAATGAAAAAGATAGTACGGATTTGAAATGGGCTTCTTATACCGTTCTATTCCAAGTCGTGAAAAACTCATAAAGAAATTAGTATAGAAGTTGAGGGCGTACCGATAAGAAGATTATCGATACGCCCTATTTTTTTGCCGTTTTTTTTATGTATATGGGTAAAGATCGTATCTTTGCGTACTTTAAGAGGAGTATTGTGAAATGAGATACAAGAATTTAATAGGTTTTGTCTGGGTGGCGGTTATCATGGGTCTGTTTACCTCTTGCCTAAAAGACATAAATAACGTCTATAATCCGGGAACGACCGCCGCTGTGGTTCGTCAACATGGAGATAGCGCGTTGATGATGGCTAATACCCGGTTCGGTTGGATCTATTCGACGAAGCTGAGCTCATACTCAGAGGGTAAATGCTTGTTGGTGAGTTTTGATTATGATCCTAGCTTACCGGAAAATACGAATGCGGAACAAAAAGGGTATTATACGGTGACGATACAAGGGGAAACCGCCGTTAACCAGCAAAACGCTGAGAGTCCTCTTACGGATACGCATAAACTATTGACAAATGAGCAACCGATACTTGCGGTTAATCCGAACGACTCTGTTCTGTACGTCAAATTGGAAGATTATTTGTTTTTGCCTTCCGCCTGTTGGACAACAAAAGACCGGGCTTTAAATTGGCAACTGACTTATGATCCGACTCAACAACCAGTTGTTGAAAATCGGAAATCAATTTATTCCGACCGGAAAGCCGGAGGACAAGGCAGAAGAGGCTATCGCGGTTATCAATGCCTTTAATCTGGGGAACTTTATCAAAGATATGCGAGAACAAGGTGGACGTGATGCGGATATGTATGTTCGGATTCATTATATCGATCAAATTAATCCGAAAGATAGTACCCAGTTTACATGGGGAGTAACAGATCCTTTACTTATAAACTAAAAAAGATGAGAAAGCGAATTTTATACGGCTTATTTTTATCCTTGTTTTTCTTAATGACCTCTTGTATGGGGGATGGAAGTAACTCCATCAATTATCATCGGGTAGGAGTGATACGTGAGAATCCTATGCGATGTATCTATACGGCAGATGATCAAGGGAATATCTTTATCGTCTCTTCCTCTGAGTTTGAGAACCGGACGGATTTGAAAGAGGGTGACTGTTGCGTGGTTGATTTCAAGACGAATTTTAGCGAGGAATTGGGCAATGGTGTTTACAACGCTGAGATTTATAAGTATGATTCGGTCGCTGTATGGCCTTTGCATGAGACATTAACTGATACTACGGTCGTATTGGACAAGGAGCGTCTGGTTACGCTGGACTTTAAGAAAAGTATTTATTTGGAAGGACGTTTCTTCTTGCAAACCCAACATATAAATCATCAGGTAGACCAAAAGGATATTTTCAATTTATCCTATAACCCTGATCAGGAGGTGGAAAAAGATGATGACGGACAACGGATCTATAACCTATATCTCCGGGTAACCCAAGAGGGGGGTACCGGCGATTCCACTAAATGGATCAATACGACCGCTTTTACGATCGATAAGTTTTTGGACCAAGCCAAAGCGATAGAGAGCAGGGAGGGGCAAAATGAGATAAACTTTAAAATAAATTATGCCGAACGCTATAATGCGGATACAACCGCATGTGTTTGGGGGGCTACCGACGTATTTACGTTGCGTTTTACGAATTAAATATATACTTTTGCTATTTAAAAGTAAACAGAGATGTATAAGGAGATATTTAGGTGGGTAATCGCTATCATCTCACAGCCAGCGAAGGCGTGGGTCTTGTTAGCGAAAAAAGGAGAGAAGCAGGAGGAGTTCTTATCCCGATTCGTGTATCCTTTGATCGGCTTCGTTACTGTTGCGGCTTTTCTGGGCGTATTGTTTACGCGGAAGGAGTTTGATTTAGAGCTGGCCTTGAAGTCGTCTATCCGGACATTGGTGTCCTCGTTCGGTGGTTTTTACCTCGGGGCTTATCTGATGAACGAGATATGGCAAGGTATATTTAAACGGGAGAAGGATTTGAAACTGTGGTTGCGCTTCGTCGGGTATTCCTCGTCGTTGATGTTCGCTTTGAATATCGTATTGATGTTGCTTCCCGAGTTTTTCTTCTTGCGGATATTTATCCTTTATACATTCTATATTGTTTGGGAAGGCGCTGGTCCGTATATGGGAGTCGAGGAGAAGATCCGCTTGAAGTTCGTAGGATTTACAACCGCCATTATATTACTGACTCCGGCAGTTATCGAGATTTTGTTATCGATGCTGATGCCCGGTTTGAGTTTTTGACAGAATAACACAAGATGAAGGAGAAGATTAGTAATAACATACAGATAAAGAATAAGCGGGCGACGTTCGACTACGAGTTGCTCGACACTTTTACGGCCGGGATCGTACTGACCGGAACGGAGATTAAATCGATCCGTTTAGGGAAGGCGAGTTTGGTAGATACGTTTTGTATCGTGGAAAAAGGGGAACTGTGGGTGAAGAATATGTACATCGCCGAATATTTTTACGGTACGTACAATAATCACAACGCACGGCGGGACCGGAAATTACTTCTTACCAAAAAGGAATTACGAAAGATCGAGGGTGCGGTTCGTGCTAGTGGTTTTACGATCGTTCCCACTCGTTTGTTTATCAATGAGAAAGGATTGGCGAAAGTAGTCGTCGCGATCGCACGAGGTAAAAAGGAATATGATAAGCGAGACTCCATCCGGGAACGTGACGACCGACGGGAGATGGATCGGGCTTTCAAACGATAAGTCGAGATGGAAACAGGGCAAGGCGTGATCGGTAGGGTTTGGGGATGTATCCTGAAAGCTCTGCCTAAAGCAGGCAAGACGTGTTTATGGCTGCTAAAGATTATTTTGCCTATTTCTTTATTGGTCCGTATATTGCAATATTCCGGAATATTAGGTCAGATCTCGGATTGGTTAGTGCCCGTGTTCTCGTTGGTGGGTCTGCCGGGGGAGACAGCCATTGTTTTTATAACCAGTATATTCTCCCCATTATATGCTCCGATCGCTTTGATCACCTCGATGTCTTTAGGAGTCCGTGAAGCTACGATATTGGCATTGATGTGCCTTACTTCCCATAATCTAATGGTAGAATCCTCCGTACAGGCAAAGACCGGGTCTTCTTTCTGGGAGATGACGCTGCTCCGTTTGATCATGAGTTTCGTGATCGCCTTTTCTTTGAATTGGGTAATGCCCCATGAAGGATGGGGACAGGTCGGGATCGCTCAAAGTGCGGCTGTATGCGATAATTGGTTGGAAGTATTCGTACTTTGGTTTACCAGCTCGATGAAGGTGGTGATTTCTATTTTGATAATTGTTACGGCTTTAATGATCCTTCATTATATATTGGAAGAGTTTAATCTAATGAAAGGATTGTCCTCGGTCTTTTCTCCGCTGATGCGATTATTTGGCTTGCCTCAAGATGCCGCTTTTTTGTGGTTGGTAGGTAATGTGGTCGGACTGGCTTATGGCGGGGCTATTATGGTAGAGCAAATGGAGCAGAGGAAGTTGTCTTACGGTGACGGCAACTTGCTGAACCATCATTTGGCCGTGTGCCATTCCCTGTTGGAAGATACGATCATCTTTGCCGCGATAGGGGTACCCGTTCTTTGGGTGGTGCCTACCCGTCTGTTTTTCGCCATCGCTGTGGTATGGATCCTCCGGGGATATAGTTATATGTACGCAAGAAAGGTAAAACATATTTATGAATAAGGAACGATTTCTGCGACTCTTGAATGAGCGCATTTTGATCTTGGATGGTGGTATGGGTACCATGATCCAAAGTTTCAAACTAAACGAACAAGATTACCGAGGCAAACGTTTCGCCGATTTTCCGGGACAATTGAAGGGGAACAATGATTTATTGTGTATCACCCGCCCGGATGTAATCCAGTCTATTCATCGTCAGTATTTGGATGCGGGAGCGGATATCTTCGCTACGAATACGTTTAACGCGAATGCTATTTCCATGGCAGATTATGCGATGGAGGCCTATGTACGTGAGATAAATCTGGCCGCCGGCCGATTGTCGAGGGAAGTGGCGGATACCTATATGGCAGAGCATCCGGATCGTACGATCTTCGTGGCCGGATCGATCGGTCCTACTAATAAGACAGCTTCCATGAGTCCGGATGTAAGCGATCCCGCTTATCGTGCCGTCACTTATAAAGATTTGTATAATGCCTACAAGGAGCAAGTCGAGGGACTTGTTGACGGCGGGGTGGATATCATCCTTTTCGAGACTACTTTCGATACGTTGAACGTAAAAGCGGGATTGGAAGCGGCTGAGGTCGTGTTGAAAGAGAAAGAAAAAGACCTGCCGATTATGTTGTCTTTGACTTTGTCCGCGCAAGGTGGACGAACATTTTCCGGACAGACTTTATTGGCCTTCTTAGCTTCCATACAGCATACACATATTGTTTCGGTTGGCTTAAACTGCTCTTTCGGAGCAGCGGATATGAAGCCCTATTTACAAGAGTTGGCGAAGTATGCCCCCTATTATATCAGCGCTTATCCGAACGCCGGATTGCCGAATAGTTTTGGTACCTATGACGAGACGCCGGATAAAATGGCCCAACATGTGAAGCCTTTTGTGGAAGAGGGATTAGTGAACATTATCGGAGGCTGTTGCGGAACGACTCCGGCGCATATCTCCCGGTATCCGGAGTTGGTGAAAGGAGCTAAACCGCATATCCCGGCTTTGAAACCGGATTGCCTGTGGCTGTCGGGCTTGGAACTGCTGGAGGTGAAACCGGAGAATAATTTCGTGAACGTGGGAGAGCGTTGTAATGTGGCCGGTTCTCGGAAATTCTTACGCTTGATAAAAGAAGGCAGTTATGAGGAAGCGTTGACGATCGCTCGTAAGCAAGTGGAGGATGGCGCCCAAGTGATCGATATCAATATGGACGATGGTATGTTGGATGCCGTGAAAGAAATGAAGACATTCTTAAACTTGATCGCCTCCGAACCGGATATTGCCCGTGTACCCGTCATGATCGATTCTTCCAAATGGGAAGTGATCGAGGAAGGCTTGATGTGCGTGCAAGGAAAGAGCATCGTGAATTCCATCTCCTTGAAAGAAGGAGAGGAGGTCTTCCTTAAACATGCCGCCCGTATAAAGCAGCTGGGTGCGGCTGCGGTCGTGATGGCTTTCGACGAGAAAGGACAGGCGGATACCTATGAAAGAAAGATTGAGATTTGCGAACGGGCCTATCGCCTATTGATCGAGAAGATCGATTTCAATCCCCAAGATATTATTTTTGACCCGAACGTATTGGCGATCGCTACCGGTATGGAGGAACATAATGGCTATGGTCTGGCGTTTATCCGTGCCGTTGAATGGATCAAGAAGAACTTGCCGGGTGCGAAGGTGAGTGGTGGTGTAAGTAATTTATCTTTCTCTTTCCGAGGGAACAATCATGTACGCGAGGCTATGCATTCCGTATTTCTATATCATGCGATTGGGAAGGGGATGGATATGGGTATCGTGAATCCGTCTACCTCCGTACTTTATGAGGATATAGAGCCGGAGTTCCGTACCTTGTTGGAAGACGTGATCTTGGCACGCCGTCCGGAAGCTGCCGAGGAGTTAATTACTTATGCTCAAAATTTACATGTACAAACTTCCGGAGAAACTCCGGAGAAGCATGAGGTTTGGCGTGAGCTTTCATTGAAGGAGCGTTTGGAACATGCCTTAATCAAAGGGATCGGAGACTATTTGGAGGACGATTTACAAGAAGCCTTGCAGATTTATCCGCATGCCGTGGATATAATTGACGGTCCGTTAATGAGCGGAATGAATAAGGTCGGCGAGTTATTCGGTGCCGGAAAGATGTTTCTCCCTCAAGTCGTGAAGACCGCACGTACGATGAAAAAGGCCGTAGCTATTTTACAACCGGCCATTGAATCTGAAAAGAAAGCTTCCGGCTCTGCGAAGGCCGGTAAAGTGATTTTCGCTACGGTAAAAGGGGATGTACATGATATCGGTAAGAATATCGTCTCTATCGTATTGTCTTGTAATAACTACGAGGTGATTGATTTAGGGGTAATGGTTCCCGCAGATGTGATCATAAAGAAAGCGATCGAGGAGAAACCGGATCTGGTTTGCTTATCCGGCCTGATAACCCCTTCTTTAGAAGAGATGGCGCATGTCGCGGACGAGATGCAGAAAGCGGGACTTACAATTCCTATGATGGTGGGTGGCGCTACGACCTCCAAATTGCATACGGCGGTGAAGATCGCTCCGCATTACGATTATCCGGTGATCCATGTGTTGGATGCCTCACAGAATCCGTTGATCGCCGCCAAACTATTGAATCCGGATACCCGTGATGCCTATATCATGGAGTTGGAACAAGAACAAGAAGCTTTGCGTGCCTCCTTAGGACAGAAGAAAGAGGTCTTGATTTCTCTTTCTGAGGCTCGTAAGCATCCGATTGAAATAGATTGGACCGGGTATATACCGGTTGTTCCAGCCCGGATGGGGGTACATGTTATCCCTTATATCCCCTTGGAAGAAGTGATTCCTTATATCCACTGGACCTTCTTTTTTAGCGCATGGAAATTGAATGGCCGTTTCTCGGAAATCTCCCAGATACATGGTTGCGATTCTTGTCGTGCCTCTTGGTTGGCCGGATTCCCGGAAAAAGATCGTGCGAAGGCTACCGAGGCGATGCAATTATACAAGGATGCTGTTAGGTTATTGGATCGGCTGGTCAATATGAAGGTTGAATATTGTAAAGCGATTTACGGATTTTTCTCAGCGAATAGTGAAGGGGATACGATCCGAATGGGTGATATAGCGCTGCCTTTATTACGTCAGCAAGTAAAAAAAGAGGAAAATATTTATAAATGTCTTTCCGATTATGTAATACCGGTTTCCGAGGAGCGAACTGATTATGTAGGGGCGTTTGTCGTTACCGCTGGAGCTGGCGCTGATTGTTTGAAGGATAAATTTGAGGAAGAAGGCGATACCTATAATTCAATGTTGCTGCAAACCTTGACCGATCGCCTAGCGGAAGCTACAGCCGAATATCTTCATGAGAAAGTACGTAAAGAATATTGGGGATATGCTAAAGACGAATCCTTGTCTATCCCGGATCTTTACAAGGTGAAATACCAAGGAATCCGTCCGGCTATCGGTTACCCTTCTCTACCGGATCAATTATTGAATTTCACATTGGATGGATTGCTCGATATGTCGCGAATTGGTGTTTCGTTAACCGAGAATGGTGCCATGTATCCTACGGCTTCGGTTAGTGGGATTTATATTGCCCATCCCTCTTCTCAATATTTCATGATCGGTTCTATCGATGAGGAGCAGATGAGAGATTATGCGAGCCGCCGGAATTTAACGGAGGAGCAAGCCCGAAAGTTGTTGAGTAAGAATATTGGATAATTTAGTAGCGTCACTGCAACCCGGGTTGCAGTGATGCTGCAATGCTTGTGCAGTAATACTGCAACACCTATTGCAGTAACACTGCACAGGCATTGCAGTAAAAAACAATCAATACGATCTATCTGCCATAGTAATGCTTGGCGGAAGGAACCATGATAACGTTCAATTCCGGATCAGCCATGTCTGGATCGATCGGGAACATCGGTCTCACAATATTCTTATAGGGAAGTTTCTTGAAGTCCTGATCCACGCCTCCCCTTGTAAAAGCCATCACCCAATCCGCTTGTATATTGTACCATTGGGTTACAAGGTAACCTTGTTTAACCATTACGATATCCATTTCCTTCGGATCGATACCTGAACCCTCTAGGTTTGGAGTGGGAGACGATGTGCCTACTACCACATAAACGCTTCCGGTCTTTACGATAGCGATATCCCTTTTCCGTCTCCATGATTCTGCGTTCTTGTCTTCTTCCGGGCTGACATAAACCACGGTACCCGACAATTTCACGGGACCTTCGTAGGAATTATCGACCATGGCACCTACCATGCCTTCTACGTGTCCGCCTACGCCGACCTTACGTGCCTGCTTAACCACTTCTTCTCCCGGGATGGAGCAATAAAGAACGCTCTTTCCCTTATCGGTCTGGAATTCCGGGCGTTTCAAGAGCCTCGCCAAAGTCCAAGTGACCTCACCTGAACCACCTCCACCGGGATTATCTCCCATATCACTGATAAAGAAAGGCTTCTTTTTACTTGCTACTGCCAGATCGATACATTTCTCGAGCGAATATCCCGGAGCTTCCAGCGAGAACTGCTTACGGACATCCCAGAATTTCTGGGCGAGTTTCTTCGCCCCGGCTTTAACCTGCTCCTCATCGTCACCGTAAACCATCACGGTTCCTTGGTTCCGTGGGTTGTCTCCCCAAACATAACCGATCCAGATCCCCGCGTCTATCACTCCGGGCATGGCTTCAACCTCGGGAACCAATGCGTACAGCGATTTCGCAGGCTCGACACGGGTACTCGACCATTCGCCGGAAACTAGGACAGGAACAGCAACCCATGCCTTGTATGCCGGACGCCCTTTCCCTGATTCAAGACGTTCCAACAAATTGACAACCCCTCGCCGATGTGATTCACGAGAATCCGCATGCGGTGCTTGACGATAAGTCGTAATCAAATCGGAGTTGAGAGCTACCAACCAAGACGTATTTCCGTGAAGGTCCATCGTGGTGGTAGTCAAGACATCGTTTCCGATCAAGCTACGCACCTTCTCCATGAATTCGCCCTCGGGATCGGCTACGCCTTCCACGCTACAAGCTCCGTGGTTATAAAACCAGAAAGCGTCATAGGGCATATTGGCCTTGATCATCTCCAATGTTTTTTCCACAAACGCGTCGTACGATTCTTTTGTCACGGGGCCTCTTCCACCGCCATAGCCAATCTGCGTGGGAAGCCAAGTGGCCGCCTGTCCCATTGCGGAGTCTGGGCTGAGATAGTCCGGCATTCTTACGGGGTGTCCTACGAGCGGCTGCCTATTCGGGACGAACACGCTGTTTTCTATCTGTATACCGGCAATACCGATACGAGGTTTTTTCTTCTGTCCAAAGACCTCTCCAACGAACGATACGGCCAAGAGACAGATTCCGAGCAATACTAAATTCCTATTCATACTATTATGATTTTTGCGAATTGTTATTTCCTTATTAATTAGTTATTAAACCGTCACTAATATCAATCTCGGTTTGAGGTATAGGCAATACTTCCGCACCGGCGCTGAAAGGAGTCTTAGCTCCAAATTCCGCCTTCTTGGTTCCGTTAAATACTTTCTCGCCCCATCCTACACGTACCACGTCAAAGAACCGGAAGCCTTCCATTCCAAACTCCAGATGACGCTCGTTCATGATGTCTTCAAACAATTGGCTTCCTGTATGGTTTTTAGGAGCCAAGTTGACATGGCTTCTTACCTCATTCAGATACTTTTGCGCATTAGCGATATCGCCGCTGAAATAACAAGCCTCGGCATAGTTCAAATATACCTCCGCGAGGCGGATAAGCCTGAGGTTCGTGGGTTGGTTATTTCCCCGGTTCTCCTCTCTTTGTCCGGGCGCAAGATATAATTTGCGATTGTACCAGCCCGTTCGGTCGTCCGTAACGGGTGCCACATCGCCTTTGGCTGCGGTCTCGATCTCTATGGCCTCTTCCGTGGAAAGGAGAGTGGTCTTCTTTCGTATGACATCCCCCTCGGCATCATAAGCGTCCGCCAAGGCCTGTGTAGGTTGCGCGCAACCGAAGCCGATCGTCATGTTTCGGGGCATAGACATCAATACGTGGCGGTTACCGTTATTTACGTTATACGAGCTTTGAGTGGAAGAGTTATACATATTCACTTCTAGGATCGATGAGGAACAATGCTCGCCGTCCAGTGAGAATTGCCAAGTGTAATCTTCCGGAGCTACTAGGCTATACTCTCCCCCGCACTCATTCTGGAATTTCTCGAAAGCCTTTTTTACCTCATCGTATTTTTTCTCATACAGATAAATACGTGTTTGCATAGCGATGGCCGCGCCTTTGGTAATCCTTCCCGCATAGCTTGACTCGTAGTTAGCCACCTCACTTTTCTTAGGTAATACGCTAACCGCATCGTTCAGGTCTTGCTCGATAACCGAGTATATCTCTTCGACAGACGCACGTCCGAGTCTCTCATGATCGAGATCCAAGACTCCCGTATAGCAAGGAACACCACCAAAGGTTTTCACAAGCTCGAAATAAGTATAGGCGCGAATAAACTTGGCCTCACCGATCATCTGTTCCTTGTCATACTTCGAGAATAGGGCATCGTCTGCCATTTCCATATCCCGTATAAACAAATTGGCCTTATTGATACATTGGTAAGAATACCGATATTTGTTCAAGATCTCGGTATGATCCGCTTGATACTGATAATTCTCCAGTAACGTGAAGGTTTGTGCGTCGTTCGAAGAACCGCTGTAGGTCGCATCATTCGACAACACGTCGCCGAAACATTGCATCGACCATGTGTAACGGAAGTCCTTCATGACAGAATAGACAGCGGTCAGACGCAAGAAAGCTTGTCTTTCCTCTGATATCTCTCCAGCCTCCGGACTTCCTAACGGAGCTAAATCCAAATCTGCGCAACTGCTGAATCCTGTTAAAATCGCTAGTACGATTCCTATGATATATTTGTTTTTAAACATGACATTATAAATTTTAAAAAGTAACATTAATACCTCCGGTGAATGAAATGTTCTGAGGATAGATACCGTAATCTATGCCTCTAGACAAAGAGCTGGATTGACCCACTTCCGGATCCATACCCGAGTAACTAGATATCGTAAACAAGTTCTGGCCGCTTACATAAAAACGTACCTTCTGTAGTTTTATCCTCTGCGTGAGAGAAGCGGGCAGGGTATAACCTAGCTGGGCATTTCTCAAGCGGAAATAAGTCCCGTTTTCTACGTACATGTCCGAGAAGCGGTCATTGTCGTTTACGTCCGTAGCCGTCAGGCGAGGGATGTCCGTATTTGTATTATTTGGCGTCCAATAGTTCATTAACGCTCTATCCTTGTTCGTTATATCGTTCGGGAAGTAGGTGTAATAACGCATCGCGTTAAATATCTGATTACCGATTGTTCCACCAAACTGCAAATTGAGGTCGAAGCCTTTCCACGCCATACCCATGTTGATACCGTATATGATATCCGGAATAGGATTACCGATCATGCATCTATCACTTGAGTCTAACTTGCCATCGCCATTCGTATCTACGAACAATACATCGCCCAATTCGGCATTAGGTTGGAAATCCGCCCGCTTAACGGCATTCAACTGTTCCTGTGTTTGGATAAGCCCGTCTGTCTTATAGCCCCAGAACGCACCGATAGGCATACCTTCATTCGTATAGGTGAGGTACATGCTTCCGTTTCGGAATGGTCCATCGGAGATTGGTGTGCCACCATTCAATTTCGTCATGCGGTTACGGATGGTCGACATATTTACTCCCACGTTGTATTCGAAACCGCTTTCGGTCTTGTCTCTCCACTCGAGATTCATCTCGATACCGCGGTTGTTCGCCTCGCCGATATTGGTGTAGGTGTTGCTGGCATATCCCATGTAGATAGGCATAGGAGCGGCCAGCAGCATGTCCTTCGTTGTCTTGTAATAATACTCGAAGCTGAAGACCATGCGGGTGTTAAAGAAGCTTGCGTCAAGACCGATATTCAGAGATTCAGTGGTTTCCCATTTAATATCCGGATTGCCCAATCTGCTCACGGCAATACCTTGATACAAGGTCTCATTCTCTCTCGCTCCGAATAAAGCGCCGTATTGCGTACTCAATGACAGCAAACTACGATCCACATAATTGGTGATATTCTGATTTCCGATCTGTCCCCAGCCCCCGCGGAGTTTCAAGGAGGAAACCCATTCGGCGTTCAATTTCTGGAAGAACGGTTCGTTGTCGATTCTCCAACCTAGAGCGAACGAGGGGAAGTTACCCCAGCGATTCTTGGAAGAGAATTTAGAGGAGCCGTCTCGCCGGAAAGTGGCCGTAATAAGGTATTTGTTATTGTAATCGTAGTGTAGGCGGCCCAGATAAGACATCAAACCATATTCCGTAGCGCTATTGCTGGCCGTGGTCTTGTTCTTGTCCAGCGTAGCGTCTATATAATGCAGGTTATCCGACTCTCCGATAAGATCTCTCGCGTTTACGCTCAAGGTTTCCTGCTTACCCCATTCGTTGGTATAACCTACGAGAGCGGATATGGAGTGCTTCTCGGCAAACGTTTTCTCATACGAAAGGGTATTCTCGAACGTATAGTAGTGCCCTTTGGTCTGCGACTTCGATAAACTACTCTCTAAATTTCTTTGGCTTGAGGATACCTCATAGACAGGCGAGAAGGTTTTATTGTCTACCCTTCTGATTTCCGCTCCGAAGCTACTCTTGAACTTCAATCCTTTTATAATCTGCCATTCCCCATACATATTGCCGATGAAAGCAAGTTTCTCCCGCTGATTATCCCGATACATGATACTTGCCAATGGGTTATAGTAGTCAATATAAGGAGAGTAACCATATGAACCGTCTGCGTTTTGGGCGGGAGTTACCGGATCCAAACGGATTGCGTTACTTACGACACCATAGTCGGAGTCGTACACATTACTACTGTTGCGCTCACTAATACTTGCGTCGGTAGATCTCGCGATCGACGCGTTGGTACCCACTACCAAATGATCTTTGAGCACCGTTTTTTCCGTGCTTTGACGGACACTGAACCGTTCGTAGTTGGATTTCTTGATCGTTCCATCTTGGTTGATATAGTTCAAGCCCAGATTGAATTTATAGTCGTTCTCTTTACCACCGCTTATGCCGACACTGTAGTTATGCATAAAGGCCGTATGCGTAATCTCGTCCATCCAATTGGTGGAAACATTACGATTAACAAGGGCCAAGTTGATGGGAACGCTCCTCACTGTGTTCAACTGTTCCTGATAGTCGTACCATTCTGGACCTGACATCAAATCGAGATTATTCAATATTTTGTTCATACCCCAATACGCATCGAGCGTAACGGTGGTTTTTCCAGCGGCGCCTTTTTTCGTAGTGATAAGGATTACGCCGTTCGCACCGCGGGAACCGTAGATAGCGGAAGCGGAAGCGTCTTTAAGCACCTCCATAGACTGTATATCCGATGTGTTCAGGTAGTTTATATCCGTCACGGGCATCCCGTCCACGACGAACAATGGTTCCGCGTCGTTTACCGTACCGACACCTCTGATACGGATCGTGGCGGCGGAACCCGGAGATCCGGAACTGGAAGTGACGGATACACCGGTAGCCAAGCCTTGCAATGCGGTAGAAACATTGGCCACTGCTTGGCGAGCGATTTTCTCCTCGCTCACGGACGAGATAGCCCCCGTGATATCACTTTTCTTCATCGTACCGTAGCCAATCACTACCACCTCATCCAACTTTTGTGTGTCCTCTTGCAAGGAGATGCTTAAAACCGATTTATTGCCTACCGGAATCTCCTGGTTCATATAACCGATATAGGACACTTGTAAAATAGCGTCTTTGGCTACTTCTAACGTGAATTTTCCATCTATATCCGTTATTGTCCCGTTTGTTGTCCCTTTTACCATCACATTGGCGCCAATTATCGGCATACCGGTAGCATCAATCACGGTTCCGGTGATCTGACGGGTGTTTTGTTGCGGGGTGGATACGATTGATGGTTTCTCTATAATCATGATGTCGCTTTTAATGCGCATGTTTGGGGAGTGTACGGAAGCGTATACACCTGTGGTAAAAACAAATAGCGGGATTGAGGTTAACTTCATGACTCTGCCCAATTTAGTTTTTGTGTTTAATCGGGGGTTAGGATTCCCCTTACAAATTTCATTCATACATTTGTAATGTTTTAGTGTTAGTATTAATTGATTTAAAGGCGTTTAGAAACTTGTTTGGCTGGATTATAAGCCATATCTTCCAGCCAGTTTCCTTGCTAGATATGGTTCATGATGGCTCCTGTTTCATAGGCTCTCCTTTCTTTAAGATTAACTTTAGTAAACTGAATATGTTTATTTGGTTGTTTGATTTGCAATATTCGTGAAAAAAAACGACACCTGCAAGCAAGTCTCTGCTAATTTAATATTGTGTATTCAATTGATAGAAGTCATTAATACGGCTTAATTATGTCAATTTGTCATTTCTCTCTCCTTCTGCTTCTTGTATTTGAGATAGGATAGGGTGTGTGTTTATTATATGCGATTCTCTGGTAGTTAAGCCCTGACGAATAGAATGTGTATGAAGGAAAATACTTGCAGTTTGCCTTCTTTTTATCAATATCCGCCGAATTATTATATCTCTTGTTTCAGAAAACTAATAAATGCTTCCTGAATAGTATTTGAAAATCAATTGACTTTTTTGCCGTTCTAGGGTGCAAAGGCTCTAATATAGTCTCGATTTTCAGTGTACAGAAGATTATGATTAAAAGTAGATCCCAACTAAATTAGAGCAAGTGCCGGATAATTCGAACTAGGTGCCGGGTAGATGTCGGTTATCTGCCGGGAAATAGAAATTATAAGCCGACTAAATACATACAAGTTTAGGATATATCCTAAAAAATGTGCTGTTTTGGGTACTAAATTCCATAATAATCGGTTTAAAAGCAATTGTTTTGAAAAAGTCTGTGTTTGAAATATATTTAAAAAGTTAACATTATGATAGTGTTTCGGTAATTCTTTTTGCATTCAGATAGTATGAGTTACATTTGTCAATTCATTTCAAATATTATTTAAAAACAGAGAGATATGGATGAGAAAGGATTCGTGGAAGGGGTGAGAAGGTATATGTCCCAGTTACGAGAGGAAAAGCGTTATTCCTCCGCCAAAAGTTATCAGGATGCGTTGAACTCCTTTATAAAGTATAGTGGAACAGAGAACATTTCCTATTCGGATATCAATAAGGCCAATCTTCACCGATATGAGGCTTATTTGCTGGAGAAAGGCTGCATGTGCAACACGGTTTCCACTTATATGCGTCGTATCCGTTGCGTCTATAACAAGGCGATCGAAGATGGTGATGCGGAATATATCCCTGGTTTGTTCCAAGGAGTTTTTACGGGAGTGGAGAGTAAGCGCAAGAAATCCCTATCCTTAGAGAACCAACATAAGTTGATGACGGTGAAGGTAGAGAGTGAGGTGCTAAGGGAGACACAACTGGTCGTTTGTCTGTTGTTTCAGTATGCAGGAATGTCGTTCGTGGACTTCGCCCACCTAAAAGAAAGGAATATCAAAAACGGGATATTGGACTATAATCGGCAGAAGACAGGCACACCGATGAGACTGGAAATTTTGGATACGGCAGAATTGATGCGCAAGGAATTAATGGGTGACAAGAGGCCGGC
>OHPW01001121.1_pt1 | contig 16117 bp, 16 predicted proteins | sample 1577771 | NCBI WGS metagenome assembly OHPW01 (sample SAMEA3879608, study PRJEB24766) | human gut metagenome | biome: human-associated habitat; feature: feces | place: USA | collected 1985/1987
GGTCGACCCGTACTTGGGGGAATCCTGACGAGAGCCGTTTGGCCGCATCGAGCATCCGGTCGAGGGATGCCGGACGCGGGATATCACACTGATGTGGGTCGTAATATTTTCCGGTGACGTAATGACCTATGTTTTTCCATGTCCTGGCATCGTACAATCCTGTTTTGACGTCGGATGGCGATTTACGGTTGTAGCAGACCATGCAACAATAGGGGTTGCCATCGAAACAGTAGAATTTATAGTCGATGAGCGAATTGCCGAATGCTGGTTCTGAGGGAAGGAGGCGTTCGGCGATAATGCGGGGTTTAATACCAAAATAGTGGTGTTCGGCCGTCATGCGGCCGAATTTCTTTCGCAGGGTGTGGTTGAGTGTACGGCGGATCGACCGGATATCGGCTTTTTGCCTGTCGTTCACGATGATAACTTGTCCGTAGCCGTTATTGGTTTTCAGCACGAACGTGTCGGGGAGATTCCCCCCCCCCGCTGAAGTCTATCTCCTCCCAGCCCGCATTGCTCGACATACTCGCGGACGCGGTACTTGTCGGCCAGTTGCGACCAGCGGGTGGTGTCGGCATGGAGCATCATCCAGAGGACTTTTTCGTTGAAGGTGTGGGGGTTTTCGAGGTCGGGGTCGGTGCCGAATCGTTGCCGGTAGCGTATCCTGACCAGCTTTTCCGGATTGCGGTATGCATAATAGCGCATCTGCAACTGCTGCCATTTGCGCAGCAGGAACGGGGGTTTACGATATGTCATGAACCTGAAGAGTGAGAGTTAGGTGTTGCGAAGATAATACATTTCGGGCGATGTTCTGCTGTTTTATGCCGTATTGTGTAACTCTTCTGCAAAACAGCTGCCGTTTTGGCGCCTCGTGTCAGTCCCGGGAGTGACAAAGAATGACACATTGGCCGGAAATCGGGGTTGGCAGGCGTTTTGCGGAGATAATCTGCGAAAGTTAGAAAACAAATTATCAGAGATATGAACATCAATACGTTAACTGTAAAAGCGCAGGAGGCTCTGCAAAGTGCATTGACTCTTGCCCGGGAGCGCGGACAGCAAGCTGTCGAACCGCTCCATATTCTGAGCGTGCTTGTCCGCGAGGACGATTCGCTCGCTACGTTCCTCCTGGGGCGTGTCGGGGTGAATGTCCGCGGCCTGCGCGACGAGGCCGACCGTGCCGTCGCGTCCCTTCCGAGGGTCGAAGGCGGCGGCGACCAGTTCTTTTCGCAGGACTCCTCGAAGGTGATCCAGCGTGCCGTGGACTTTACCCGGAACTTCGGCGACAAATATGCGTCGGTCGAGCACCTGCTGCTGGGGCTTATCGCCGAGCGCGGGCAGGTCGCCGACATCCTCAAGCGCAGCGGTGCTACCGAGAAGGAACTCCTTGAGGCGATCCGCACCTTCCGCAAGGGGGCTACGGTCGATTCCCAGACCTCCGAGCAGCAGTTCGATGCGCTGGGCAAGTATGCCATCAACCTCAACGAACAGGCCCGTTCGGGCAAGCTCGACCCGGTGATCGGCCGTGATGAAGAAATCCGTCGTGTGTTGCAAATCCTGAGTCGCCGTACCAAAAACAATCCTATATTAATAGGTGAACCGGGTACCGGTAAGACTGCCATTGTGGAAGGACTTGCCCATCGTATCCTGCGTGGTGACGTGCCGGAAAATCTGAAGAACAAGCAAGTTTACTCATTGGATATGGGTGCGCTGGTTGCCGGAGCAAAGTATAAAGGTGAATTTGAAGAACGTCTGAAAGCCGTTATCAATGAGGTAAAGAAATCAGAAGGAGATATCATTCTCTTCATTGATGAAATTCACACGCTGGTTGGTGCCGGAAAGGGTGAAGGTGCCATGGATGCTGCCAATATTCTGAAACCTGCATTAGCGCGCGGTGAGTTAAGAAGCATCGGTGCAACAACTCTTGACGAGTATCAGAAATACTTCGAAAAAGATAAGGCACTGGAACGCCGTTTCCAGATTGTATACGTGAACGAACCGGATACATTGAGCACCATCTCCATCCTGCGTGGATTGAAGGAGCGTTACGAGAATCATCATCATGTACGGATTAAAGATGACGCCATCATAGCTGCCGTAGAGCTGAGCAACCGCTATATTACAGATCGTTTCTTGCCGGATAAGGCTATCGACCTGATGGATGAAGCTGCTGCCAAGTTACGTATGGAAGTAGACTCCGTACCGGAGGAACTGGATGAAATTTCACGTAAGATCAAACAACTGGAGATTGAGCGCGAAGCCATCAAACGCGAAAACGATAAACCGAAACTGGAACAAATCGGTAAGGAACTTGCCGAACTGAAAGAACAGGAAAAATCGCACAAAGCAAAATGGCAAAGTGAAAAGACATTGGTCAACAAGATACAACAAAATAAGGTTGAAATCGAAAACCTTAAATTTGAAGCTGATAAGGCGGAACGTGAAGGTGACTACGGCAAAGTAGCCGAAATCCGTTACGGTAAGCTACAAGCTTTGAACAAGGAAATCGAAGATACTCAAAAAGAACTTCACATGATGCAAGGCGATAAAGCCATGATTAAGGAAGAAGTAGACGCTGAGGATATTGCAGATGTTGTATCCCGTTGGACAGGTATTCCGGTCAGCAAGATGTTGCAAAGTGAAAAAGACAAATTGTTGCATCTGGAAGATGAACTCCACCAGCGTGTGATTGGGCAGGACGAAGCTATCGAAGCTGTCGCTGATGCTGTACGCCGTAGCCGTGCCGGTCTGCAAGATCCGAAACGCCCGATTGGTTCGTTTATCTTCCTCGGTACTACCGGTGTTGGTAAGACAGAACTTGCCAAGGCTCTTGCCGAGTTCCTCTTCGATGACGAGTCTATGATGACGCGTATTGACATGAGTGAATATCAGGAAAAGCATAGCGTATCTCGTCTGGTCGGAGCGCCTCCGGGATATGTAGGTTACGATGAAGGTGGCCAGTTGACCGAAGCTATCCGCCGTAAACCCTATTCAGTCGTACTGTTCGACGAAATAGAGAAAGCACATCCGGATGTATTCAATATCTTACTTCAGGTATTGGACGACGGACGCCTGACGGATAACAAAGGACGTGTGGTAAACTTCAAAAATACCATCATTATCATGACATCTAACATGGGTAGCGCTTATATCCAAAGTCAGATGGAAAAGCTGAATGGTACCAACAAGGAGCAGGTAATCGAGGAAACAAAGAAGGAAGTGATGAATATGTTGAAGAAAACTATTCGCCCGGAATTCCTGAACCGTATCGATGAAACAATCATGTTCCTGCCGCTGACTGAAAGCGAAATCAAGCAGATTGTGGTACTCCAGATAAAAAGTGTACAAAAGATGCTTGCCCAAAATGGCGTGGAATTGATATTGACGGAAGGAGCCATAGAATTCCTGACGAAGGTAGGATATGATCCGGAGTTTGGTGCTCGTCCCGTAAAACGGGCTATCCAACATTACTTGCTGAATGACTTGTCGAAGAAACTGTTATCTCAGGAAGTAGACCGTAGCAAACCGATTACAGTAGATGCCAGCGGTGAAAGATTGGCATTTAGAAATTAAACCTAAAAAAACGAAGATAAAAAAGGCTGTCTTGTTTCTGGATGAAATGTACTTCAGAACTAACAAGACAGCCTTTTCTTATTTTATAGCGAGCTGCTTAACGACCGGTGTGGATAGGGGATGCGTCACAACCAACACATAATCTCCTGCGCATGGCAAATCAAAAGAAATTTGTTCCTCTTTCGCCTGCTTTACATCAATCACCTTTCCCCGGATATGGTATAAACAAAGCGTAGCGTTAGGCAACACTCCACCTACATATATCTTACCAGCAGTTTTATCTACCTGTACTGTTACGCTCTTATGCTCTTCCATCTTATCATTGCCAACCTCAAGTTCCCCCTCAAGGCAGTAAATTCATAATAAAAAAGCGTGGGAACTGTTGTTATTATTGTACCTGGGGCTCTGGACTGCCACTATTCAAATAATATACAACAACCCACGCTCCGAACTATATATACATGTGCATATACAACAGAGCATGAACGTTTGTTGTCTATTATCCTTGAATAGCGTGAAATTGTCCAGATTTCAAGTACAAGATAATATTAAACGCTTTTATCTATAATTATCCTTCAATTATTGTAAAGGGAGGCCACTACCTACCCTGCATTTCAGGATGGCAACAAAGGTATAAAAAAAGTAATCAAAATTAAAACTACAGCATAAAAAAAAGCGAATTATCCGGGATGTCCCGCATAATTCGCTTTTCTATGAAAAGAATAGCTTATTTTTAAATTTATTCTTCTGTTTTTTCTTCAGTAGCTTCAACTTCTGCAGCCTCTTCGAAATCAGTCATTCCGCAAGCAACTAACAGGTTGTACCAGGAAATAAGTTTTTTGATATCCGTCACATATACACGGTCGCGATCGAAAGTAGGCAGAACCTCTCCCAAATAAGCGCGAAGGTCATCAGCAGTGGCTTTTTTCAGATCCATCACTACAGCTGCACCGTTTTCTTTCTTTTTCATGGCTAGTAATACATCTTTCAAAGGCACATCGTCCGTATCCGTATACATGGCAATATCGCCCAAAGATATTATTTTCTCGTTACCATAAGCAGGGAAACGTTTCTTGTCTGTAAGTGATTCTACAATCAACATATTTCTACCTTGTGAAATGAGCTTATACAATCCCGGTTTACCGGAGATAGACAAAATAGTCTTCAACATAGTATGTTCTATTTTTTATTAGTAATATTTTATTTTTTCGGTGGGCAAAGATAGTGCAAACCGAGAGTAAAAGCAAATTTATTTGTTTTTACCAAGGTGCAGCCTATTTTCGCTTAAGCAAAGGTAAGCAATATTTTTAGATAGAGAAGTTATTACCTCTAAAACCTGCGGAATTAACGGAGTTTTACCGTCGTTTACAATTACAAAATCAGCCTGAGTACGCTTCTCTTCATCACTCATCTGGCTACGAACACGGCGTTCTATCAATTCGCGAGGAGCGGTGTCACGCTGCATGGCACGCATGATGCGAAGTTCTTCGGGCGCATAAACCAGAACCACAGCATCTACTTCGCCTGCAAATCCTGCTTCGATCAGAATTGCAGACTCCATGCCTACTACCGGATAGGTAGTATGACGCTCTACCCACTGACGGAAATCGTCCCGTACCCGCGGATGGATAATACTGTTTACTGTACGGATATGCTCAGGATCTCCAAAAATATAGGAAGCAAGCAAAGGTTTGTTTAGTTCATCACCGGCATACACCTCTTCACCCAGCAAAGCAATCAATTCACGACGGATCAAAGCATCCGAATTCGTCAACCGCTTCGACTCAATATCTGAGATATAAACAGGAATCCCCATTACTTCCAACAAACGGGAAACAAGGCTTTTCCCACTACCAATACCACCGGTTATTCCTATTTTAATCGCCATATTCAAAGGATACTTGCTCGATAAGAAAGTCGACCTGTTCCGGATTGATACGTATCTGATTAACTCCTTTGGGTACTGACTTCAGTTTTACTGTGTACTTCTTATCCGAACCCAGTTTCAAGAGTTCTTCATAAGAAACATTGATATGGAAATCACTTTCCGTTATCTTATTGAAACGGCTTAAACCAACCTGAAAGGTGACACTGACTTTCGAAGGAAACGCACGCAGCACTTTTCCTGCCGGAAAGTTAACTCCCCGCAAGGGAACTTCCACCGTTTTCTCAGTATAAATATCTACCGGAAAAACCATTTCTACCGAAGCGGGCACAAACTTAATTCCTCTTGGAGCCAACAGAGGAACCTGTTGCCTCAATGTATCGGAAATATCCTCGAATTTCACTTTTTGCGTATAAGCAACTGTTATGGTATCCAATGCTCCCTCCGGCGCATAAGCCAACACAGAATCAGGCTTGCAAACCGTATCGGATATATAATATTGCCGCCCTGCACTCACCGTGCCCTGGAACTTTACCGGAACCAGTTTGGAAGCACCTGTAGAATAAATATACTCCAAAGTATCAGGTTTTACAGAAAGCAGTTTTGTAGATACATTCAACTGATTAAGCAACCTCTTCTCAAACTGTGAAGAGTAGATACGTACATGATTATCAGTCCCTTTATAATCAGAAAAATCCAGAGTAATAGGAAAAAAGCTCTTTCCAAGCATGTAGTTGAGCAGCACCGTGCCCTTGTCTTTCACCCGGATATGCAATTCAGAAGGTGGTTCGGAAGTTATAACCACATTATTGGGCACTCCCTTCAAACGTACCGGAATGGAGAATTCCGTTTCATAATCGTTGTTCAGCGTCTGAAGTAGCCAGAAACCACTGGCTATAAAAAAGAAGAATAAAAAAATTAAGAACTCTCTGCTCTTATCACTGAGCAGAAAGTCCTTAATTTTTCTCGCTGTTTTTAAATATATGCGTTTTATGTTCCTACGATCAATCATAGGCTCACTATTCAAATTTATTTAGCAGCCTGATTGCTGTTAGCATCTGCAGCTGCTGCAAATATAGAATTCTTATCAATTCTAATCCTAACATTAGAAGCGATTTCAAGTACTATATCATTATCATTAATCTCTTTGATAACACCATGAATACCACCGGCAGTAATCACCTTTTGGTTTACCTGAAGCGATTTGCGGAAGTTTGCAATTTCTTTTTGCTTTTTGTTTTGTGGACGAATCATGAAAAAATACATGATAGCAAACATGGCAATCAGAAGAATCCACATCATGCTACCACCACCAGGAGCTGCGGCAGGAGCTTGCAAGAATACGGTCATTAAATTCATAAATTATTCGTTTTTAGTTTTTAATACTCAACAAAGATATCAGTTTTTAGCCAACTTACCTTCTTTTTTTAATTGATTAACTATTCCGTCTAATGTACCATTTACGAAACTTCCGCTCTTTATCGTACTATAGACTTTAGCAATCTCTACATACTCATTTAACGAAACACTCACAGGAATGTTCGGAAAACTTAGAATTTCCGCTAATGCACATTGCATTATTATCACGTCCATAAAGGCTACACGATCCAAATCCCAATTACGAGTATTCTCACTGATCAGATGACGATAGTAATCACAATTCAAGATGGCACGACGGAACAAACGACGAGCAAACTCCTGGTCCTCCTCATCTTTGAACTCAGGCAACAAAGTCTGATTGGCACCATTCTTTTCCTCAAAACGTTTGATTGTCTTTAGAACAAAAGTATCTACGATTTCTTTGTCATCATTCCAATAAAGGCTCTGGTCTTCCAACAAAGTATCCAATGCTTCGTTATTAAAAATAAATGCTTTATAGAGCTTTCTCCATAATTCACGGTCTGTTTCATAAGACTTATCAGGCGAAGCCATATATTCCTTATATATATCAGAAGCTATAATCTTCTCATACAACCCCTTGATAAAGTCTTCGTCATTTGTCCACGACCGTTTTTGGTTGGCAACAAAGTCAAGCAACTGCTTATTCACTTCCAGTTGAGAAACGAACTTGTTTTCTACGAATTTCATGTTGGGATACAACTCCTCTGCGGTCGGAGCTAACTTGGACTTTGCCGCATCAATGCGTTTTTGTGCGTACGTCGTCAGAGCCACCATCAGCATCAGCAAATAATTATAAAGGTCATACGCTTTCGAAAGACTAAAGAATAATTCTTTCTCCGCTGAGTCTAAATTTTTACTGCCATTCTGATAATAAGCATATACAATCTGTATAATCTTAAGACGAATAAGAACTCTGTTTATCATAACTAAAGTAAATACTGGTGTTTTAACGAGGTGCAAAAGTAGATATTTTTAATGAGTTTACATAAATAAATCACATTTTTTAATGCAGATATTCATTATCCGGGCTTTTTCTTTTGACAGTTTAAAAAAAATCGTCATTTTTGAAGCCAATTACAACAAGAAACCTAAAATATGGAAGACTTAAAGAAAAAAGGAGCGGACATGAACGATAAGGAGATTGTATTCTCCAAATCCATTAAAGCAGGTAAACGAATCTACTATCTGGATGTAAAAAAGAACAGAAAAGATGAAATGTTTCTCGCAATCACTGAAAGCAAGAAAGTGGTGACCGGTGAAGGCGAAGATGCGCAGGTAAGTTTTGAGAAACATAAGATTTTCTTATATAGGGAAGATTTTGAAAAGTTCATGAACGGTCTGAATGAAGCTATTAATTTCATTAATCAGAAAGAAATGCTGGAAGTTATAGGCGATATGAATGCAAAAGCAGATGCAAAGAATGTTATAGATGCAGATGCCGATGCAAATATAGAAGCAGCATTGGAAATGAATGAAAAAGGTATGGAATTGGACGGAGAAATCAAGATTGATATAGATTTTGAAGAGCCAACTCTTTGATAATTCAAAAAGAAGCTGTACTTTTGCACCGCTTTTTTGCAACATTGTGTGGTAACCCCACATCGTGCGATGGTGAATTAAGCAACAAAACAACTTAATTTAGAGTAACACAAAAAATTAAAGAAATGAAATCAATTGAAGTAAAAGGTACTGCAAGAACTATTGCAGAACGTTCTTCGGAACAAGCAAGAGCTTTGAAAGCTATTCGTAAAAACAACGGTGTACCTTGCGTACTTTATGGTGCAGGTGAAAATGTTCACTTCACTGTACCTGCAGAGGGTCTGCGTAACTTGGTTTACACTCCGCACATCTACGTAGTTGACTTGGTGATTGATGGCAAGAAAGTAAACGCTATCATGAAAGATATCCAATTCCACCCCGTAAAGGATACTATCCTGCACGTTGACTTCTATCAAATTGACGAGGCTAAGCCTATCGTTATGGAAGTTCCGGTACAGATGGAAGGTTTGGCAGAAGGTGTTAAGGCCGGTGGTAAGCTGGTATTGCAGATGCGTAAACTGAAAGTGAAAGCTTTATATAACGTTATTCCTGAGAAACTGACTATAAATGTTGCTCACTTGGGTCTGGGTAAGACTGTTAAAGTTGGTGAGTTGAGCTTCGAAGGTCTGGAATTGATGAATGCAAAAGAAGCTGTTGTATGCGCTGTTAAGCTGACTCGTGCTGCAAGAGGTGCCGCTGCTGCTGCAGGCAACTAATCAGTTCTTTCGTAAGAAGACATATTCCGGAACGCGGGTTAACGCAGAAGACGCAGATTACATTAATCCGCGGACGCTGCGATAATCCGCGTTCCTCGTTTACTATTATTCTTATAGCATAGTTATTTATAGCTTATAGTTTTCTAAAAACATTATTCAGAAACATGAAATATTTAATTGTTGGATTAGGAAATATAGGTCCCGAATATCACGAAACCCGCCATAACATAGGTTTTATGGTAGTAGATGCATTGGCAAAAGAAGCAGGTGCCACTTTCAACGACGGACGTTACGGCTTTACCACTACCCTATCCGTCAAAGGACGCCAACTGTTATTACTAAAGCCTTCTACATTTATGAACCTCAGCGGAAATGCTGTGCGCTACTGGATGCAGAAAGAAAACATTCCATTGGAAAATGTGTTAATAATAGTAGATGACCTTGCCCTATCTTTCGGGACTTTGCGTCTAAAAGGAAAAGGCAGTGATGCCGGACACAACGGGCTAAAACATATTGCTGCTATTCTGGGTACACAGAATTATGCCCGACTTCGTTTCGGTATCGGTAACGAATTTCCACGAGGCGGCCAGGTGGACTATGTGCTGGGACATTTTACCGAAGAAGATCAGAAAACGATGGATGAACGCCTGAAAACAGCAGGAGAGATCATCAAGAGTTTCTGCCTGGCAGGAATTGATATTACAATGAATCAATTTAATAAAAAGTAGTTGGCAGTTAATAACTAACTTTCTCCAAAAAAATTATGAGTGAAGCAAGAATAGATAAATGGATGTGGGCTGTGCGCATTTTCAAGACACGCACCATTGCTGCCGAGGCGTGTAAGAAAAGCCGCATCAGCATCAATGGAGCATTGGCAAAGGCTGCTCGTACGGTAAAACCAGGCGATATAATACAAGTACGTAAACCACCTGTTACCTACTCTTTCAAAGTACTGCAAGCCATAGAGAAACGCGTCGGAGCAAAGCTCGTTGCAGAGATGATGGAGAATGTAACGACTCCCGACCAGTATGAATTATTGGAAATGAGCCGCGTCAGTGGCTTCGTAGACCGTGCTAAAGGCGCCGGCCGTCCTACAAAGAAAGATCGACGGAGTATGGAGGAATTCACTACTCCCGAATTTATGGATGATTTTGACTTTGACTTTGATTTTGAAGAAGAGTAAAAGAGAACACATTATATATTATGAGCGAAAAGAAGATAAAATGGGGATTTATTGGTTGCGGGGAAGTAACCAAACATAAAAGTGGTCCCGCCTTTCAAAAGGTAGAAGGTTCAGAAGTGATTGCCGTAATGAGTCGCGATGGAGCTAAAGCCAAAGCTTATGCTCAGGAAAGAGGTATTCCAAAGTGGTATAATGATGCTCAGGAACTGATTGATGACGAGGATGTGAATGCCATCTATATCGCCACTCCACCTTCTTCACACGCCACCTATGCCATCATGGCAATGAAAGCAGGTAAACCTGTTTATATAGAAAAGCCTATGGCGGTAACATACGAGGAATGCTGCCGTATCAACCGTATCTCAAACGAAACTGGGGTTCCTTGCTTTGTAGCTTATTACCGCCGTTATCTTCCCTATTTTTTGAAAGTAAAGGAATTAGTAGATAATGACACAATAGGTAATATTATCAATATACAAATCCGCTTTGCCCAACCTCCCCGGGACCTGGATTATAACAAAGAAAATCTTCCGTGGCGAGTACAACCGGACATTGCCGGAGGTGGCTATTTTTATGATTTAGCTCCCCACCAGATCGACTTATTACAAGATATGTTCGGCTGCATCCTGGAAGCTAATGGATACAAAAGTAATCGTGGCGGACTCTATCCGGCCGAAGATACTTTAAGTGCATGTTTCCAATTCGACAGTGGATTAGTAGGCAGTGGTTCCTGGTGTTTTGTAGCACACGACTCTGCACGCGAAGACCGCATTGAAGTTATCGGAGACAAGGGAATGATTTGTTTCTCTGTATTTACTTACGATCCCATCGCCCTGCATACGGAAAAAGGAAGAGAAGAAATTCCGGTTGAAAACCCGGAGCATGTACAACAGCCACTCATCCAAGCCGTTGTCGATCATCTTTTAGGTAAGTCTATTTGTACCTGCGATGGAGCAAGCGCAACGCTTACAAACTGGGTGATGGACAAGATACTTAATAAACTTTAATTAGTGATTAGGGGTGAGTGATTAGTGATTAACACCATGCGGTTATAGCGTAGCTACTAATCACTAATCACTCACCCCTAATCACTATCAAAGCTCCTTCTTCACCGCCTCAATCAACTCATTATATTCAGCATCCGTCAAGTATACCTTTCCCGGATTCATCTGAAATGTAGCACCATAATCAGGGCCATCTACATACTTCGGTGCAAGATGGAAATGCAAGTGTGATAATTTATCGGAATATGCACCGTAATTGATCTTTTCAGGATTAAAAGCTTTCTGCATAGCACGGGTTACACGAGTAACATCTTCCATAAAAGCATTACGGTCTTCATCACTCAATTCGTTCAAATCATTGACGTGGTCTTTATAAGATACAAGACAACGTCCTCTATAGGTTTGTTCTTTGAACAAAAATACGCGGGATACACTCAATTCAGCAAACTCAATCATCAGATTGTGCAGAGTCTCATTATTCTGACAATACAAACATTCTTTCGGATCACTTTTCATGATATTCTTGATTTATTATTTATGTTTACGGAGCAAAGATAAACTTTCTATCCTTATTCCATGTCGACATTCTCATTCTTTTGTCCCACTAATTTATACACATCTGCATTTTCTCCTACTATCCAGACCACGTCATCTTCCATAAATGGTTCATGCGGGTCGGGCGCGTGCAAAGTTTCCTCTCCCCTCTCCACACCTACAATAAGACAATGATACTGCTCACGAATACCGGATTCACGCATCGTCTTACCTAAAAATATGGAGTGGGCATCTACACGGAACTGACGCAAAATCATCTCACTCTTTTCAACTACATCTGTTTCTAAGATCGCTGCTTTCTCCATCTCCGAACTAAACTGATTCAGCTCTTCATCCGTACCTATAACCTGTATTTTATCTTCCGGGAAAAGGCGCACGGAAGCTCCCGGTATATTAATTCTCTTCCTTCCACGGAGAATAGAGACTACATGTATGCCATATTTCTTTCCGAAATTGAGTTCTGCAAGTGTTTTCCCTGCCCATGCCGACTCACCAGGTACTTCAAAATCCGTCAGGTGCAGATCACGGGATAGCAGACGCCCGGCATACTCCGGCTTTTTCTCGCCCATATATTCAGCACGCATATCACGATAACGAAGATTCTGAAAAAACTTCCGTTCTATCATGATAGACTGCTTCTTCAGTTGACGGGATAATATCATCATTATAACCAGCAAAACCGCTACCCCCAGCAACAGGCCGACAGAAACTTTAAACAAACCGGATATCACAAACATTACAAATGAAACAGCTATCAATATACGGATAACAATAGTTGCCACCAGCGGTGCACGATTTCCCCGGCTATCATTCCATAAAGTAACAAACTCAGCAGAATGATTCTTTTTAATCATAATAGCCCGCAAGAAAGGTGAAATAAACAAAATGATCACCACTGCTGCAAGCAATCTTCCCCAAATGCCGGGTATATGTTCCAGAAACAACGGAACAAGAAAGCGGAAAGCCAAAGCAACTACTGCAATGCTGACTATGGAATAAACAATCGTAATTCTCGTCAAAGCCAGAATAAGTTTCTTCCATAAACTCTCATGATTCATGGTCTGAGAACCGGAAGAATAATGCAACAAAAAGTTTTTCCATTTGACTGGCAAATGCGTATCAACGAAATTAGAAGCCGGTTCGGCAAAACGAATCATATAAGGGGTGAGGAAAGTAGTAATAACCGAAACCGCTACTACAATGGGATATAGAAAATCACTCGTCACATGGAGGGATACACCCAAAGATGCTATAATAAAAGCAAACTCACCAATCTGAGTCAGACTGAAACCACACTGCATAGCCGTTTTCAAAGGTTGCCCTGCCAGCAGAACTCCCAATGTACCGAATAAGGATTGCCCAAAAATTACTGCCAAGGTGATCACTATAATCGGAAGCGCATACTCCACAATCATGGCAGGATCAACCATCATACCTACCGACACAAAGAATACAGCTCCAAAAAGATCCTTCACCGGCTTTACCAGTCGTTCAATACTCTCCGCTTCTACCGTTTCGGCCAAAATAGAACCCATAATAAAGGCACCGAAAGCTGCGGAAAACCCTGTACGGGCAGCCATAACCACCATTCCGAAACAGAGGCCCAACGAAACGATAAGCAATGTTTCCTCACTCATCAATTTGCGACAACGTTTCAGTAATTCCGGTATCAGATAGATGCCTACCACAAACCAAAGTATCAGAAAAAAGAGAAGTTTTCCAATACTTTCCAGCATTTCCGATCCTTCGAAATTATGCCTCACTGCCATGGTAGACAGCATTACCATCAGCACAATAGCAAGAATATCTTCCAATATCAGCACGCTAAGCACCAATCCGGTGAATTGCTTCTTACGCATTCCCAAATCATCGAACGCTTTATAAATAATGGTAGTGGAAGACATGGCAATCATACCTCCCAGGAAGATGCTGTCCATACGCTGCCAGCCAAAGCCCGTACCGACAGTTATTCCCAAAAGAATCATACAGAATATGATGGTACAGGCAGCAATGATAGCTGCGCCGCCCACTTTCACAATTTTCTTGAAGCTAAACTCCAGTCCCAATGCAAATAAAAGAAAGATTACACCAATATCTGCCCAGGTCTGAATATTCGCCGTATCCATTACAGAAGGGGTATATGGCATATGAGGACTCGCCAGGAAACCTGCCACTACATACCCCAAGACCAATGGTTGTTTCAGTTTCTTGAACAATAGCGTCATGATTCCTGCACAAATCAGTATCAACGCCAAATCGTTTATTAAAGTAGCCAAGTGTGACATATTATTTGTCCTTTCGTGTTTTTGCTTACAAAAGTAGCAATTTTTATAGCATTAATAATTGTAATGATAGAAACTTTTTTTCTTCCCGTATTGTTCAACGTATAATCAATCATTTTAAAACATACCATCATGGAAGAGAAAAAAGAAGCCCGTGAAGAACGGAACAGGGAAAAGTTAGCCAATGGAGACTGGGTTATGGCAGAATTTTACGCAAGCTGGTGCCCGCATTGCAAACGCATGCAGCCTATTGTAGAAGAATTTAAAAAGGCAATGGAAGGAACCCTTGAAGTAGTGCAAGTGGATATCGACCAGGAAAGTGCCCTTGCTGATTTCTACACCATTGAAATGTATCCCACATTTATATTAATGAGAAAAGGTGAACAGCTTTGGAGACAATCGGGAGAATTGCCTTTGGAAAGACTGGAAAAGGCAGTGAAAGAGTACAAATTAAAAGCATAAAAATAGCAACTGAGTGAGGGATAGTACGGCCCTCCATAGGTGGTAATCAGTTTCCCGGTGTGAAACAAACAGTTTCATCGCTTGAAACCAGTAGTTTCACACCGAGAAACTGGTAGTTTCATGCCTTGAAACTAATGGTTCCTCCACAGGAAACTTTTTCCGACTCATAGTAATACCGAAAAGTACACCTTCTCCCCGTAAGTTCAAACTTAAGGAAAAAGCTTGAAGCAGAAGATTACTCTACAGCTTGTTATTTAAATAATCCGTCAAACTATCCTCACGTTCCAAACCAAACTTTTTGCGCAACCGGTAGCGGATAGTTTCAACGCCACGAACAGAGATATTCAGCAAAGGAGCAATCTCTTTAGTGGAAAGATTCATTTTCAGATAGGCACACATCATACGCTCATTATCTGAGAGATCGGGATGACGGGCATGAGGAGCTGCTTACCTTCACGGGCGCCCTCCCCTTTCAGAGAGGAAGCCACTTTGAAAATTTCCGATTTGATCTCCGTCAACATCTCGTTTTTACGGACAAAGTTTATCATCAGGTTAGCCATCTCCTGGCTTTTATGCTGCAAGTCGTACTCCAGCTTTTCTTTCTCCAACTGCATAATCTGTTTCTCTCGCCGGGATTTTTCAGCCTCAAATTCCTTCTCCATTTCATGCAATTCTTTATCTTTCTCCACAACTGCCTGTTGCTTCTTCCGTTTCACACGTACATCATCCCAGCGGTAAATATACCAGACGCCCAACAACATAAGGACGAAATAGAAGACATAGGCGGGCACACTGCGATACCAAGGCGGAAGAATACGGAAAGAAAGTTCATCCAATGAAGTAGTACCGTCCGGATAAATGGCTTTTACTTCAAAAGTATAATCACCTTCGGACAGATTACTATATTCCTTGGTATGCACAGTGGTATAGTCCGACCATGCTCCTTCATTCAAACGATACTGAAAACGAATATCATCTCCTCCAAAAGCCAAGAAAGAAAGACTATAATCGAACCGAACCGAATTGGATGTATAGTTAATAGCGAGGGACGGCTTCTTTCCTAGAAAATTAGCTGTATATATCAAAGAATCTTTAGGATAGGTAATATACATATTCCGGATATATACGGAATGGGCAAGATCTTGCCGGTGCTTCACCGCCGGAATCGTGAACAGGGCAAATCCCTCTTCATTCGGAATCACCATAAGCGAATCCGATAAAGGAACAATGGCATACGTCGGCACCAACTCAAGCAAAGATTGGGGAATGGAATTGATACTGGTATTGGCTCCCCTCTTATAAGTCCCCAGGTTAGCTATACAAATTTCATAAGGGCTCAGACTGATGAGCCGATCACGATATTCCAATAGACGCGTATAGGGAGCAGTGCCATTCAACAAATTATTCATATCGTTGCAAGGCTCCATCATATCTTTGTGAATATTATATTTATAAATACCGTGGGAAGTGGCAAAATAAACACGGCCTTCTATTTTAGCTACATAAATATCACGCTCAACCGG
>OHPW01001122.1_pt1 | contig 16099 bp, 13 predicted proteins | sample 1577771 | NCBI WGS metagenome assembly OHPW01 (sample SAMEA3879608, study PRJEB24766) | human gut metagenome | biome: human-associated habitat; feature: feces | place: USA | collected 1985/1987
TTCTGCTGAATACTTAATTGGTATTCAATTTAAGCGCACTTATCTGTGACGCATTGTTAAGTATACTAAAACAATCTCTGCTTGTCAACTGTTTTATTCAAATTTTTATAACTTTACATTTTCATATTGCTCGATCGTATCTTCAATCCTTTTTTTCACCAGCGCTGCGATCTCAGTACTCTTCATATCCTTATATTCCTCATACATCAGAGGCTTGAGATAATGAACCTGCACAGTCAGTTTTTCAATAGAATTCGTATCAAAGGATTTGTACGAATCGATCAGAGCCACCGGCACGATGGGGCACTGGGCTTTGACTGCACTTTTAAAACTCCCGCCTTTAAAGTCCAGAAGCTGATTTCCCTTCCGGCTTCTGGTTCCCTCGGCAAAGATCAGATAGTTCCGGCCTTCTTTCACTTCTTCTGCTACCTGTTTGATCACCTGCAACCCCTGACGTAGATCATTTCGATCTAACGGAATGGCTTTCATGCAGGCAAAGACCTGTTTCAGGAAAGGAACATTTTGCACCTCTTTTTTCATAACCACAGAAAAAGGCTTTTCACAGGTCTGCATAATGGCAAGAACATCAAACAGACCCTGATGATTGGGAAACATCATAAATCCACTTTCTTTTGGATAATTCTCCTGTCCATGGATATCAATGGTAATGCGCCCGCCTTTGATGGCTCTGCGGTCAATAAACCGCAAAAGCGCATACCTCTCCTCTTCTGTATATTTTTCCACATGTTTTGCATAATAACATAATTTGAACCAGAATATTGGTACAAGTAATATATTATATGCCACCATTAACAAGATTCTTTTCATGGCTATTCCCTGTCTTCCCCATTATTTTCTTCTGTTTCAGAATCCTGGCTGCTGTCAGTTTCCTGATTCTGCTGCTCTTTAGGCTGTTCTGTCTCCTGCGCTTCTTCCTTCTTTTCTCTTACCTTGGCAATGCTGGCTACGGTAACGCCATCTTTCAAATCCATGAGTTTCACACCAGAAGTAATTCTGCCTAAAATAGTAATATCCTTACACTCCAGGCGGATGATAATACCCTCTGTTGTAATCATCATGATTTCATTTTCGCTATTGACTGCTTTTACACCAATGACATTTCCTGTTTTCTCTGTAATCTTATAGCATTTTACGCCTTTACCGCCTCGGTTCTGACAAGTAAATTCACCCACAGAGGTTCTCTTGCCCAGACCCTTTTCAGAAACAATCAGCAGGTAATCTCCCTGGCAGGTAAGCTGCATGCCAATGACTTCATCATCTTCCATAAGGTTAATACCTCTTACACCCATGGAGACTCTTCCGGTGATTCTCACGTCATTTTCATGGAAACAGATACACTGACCAAACTTGGTTACCAGAATCACATCTTTCTTATTGTCTGTGAATTTTACCTCAATCAGTTCATCATCTTCTCTAAGAGAAATTGCCGCAAGACCTGATTTTCTCACATTTGCATAGTCCTCGATTGGTGTTTTCTTCACAAGGCCGTTCTTGGTAGCCATAAACAGATAATTGCCCTTCTTAAAGTCATTAATGGCAATCACTGCTGTAATCTTTTCCTCTGGCTGAAGCTGTAAAATATTAATAATGGCAGTTCCTCTTGCTACGCGGCTTGCCTCCGGAATCTCATATGCCTTGATTCTGTACACTCTTCCCGTATTGGTAAAGAACATGAGGAAATGATGGGTTGTTGTCATAAGCAGTTCTTCAATATAGTCATCCTCAATGGTGGACATTCCCTTAATACCTTTTCCGCCCCGGTTCTGGCTGCGGAAATTATCTACGGTCATTCTCTTTATGTAACCTAATTTTGTCATGGCAATGACGGTATTTTCATTTGGAATCATATCTTCCATGGAAATGTCAAATTCGTCATAACCAATGGATGTTCTTCTGTCATCTCCGTATTTCTCGGCAATAGCAAGAATTTCCTGGCGGATCACACGAAGCAGCAGATTTCTGTCTGCCAGAATAGCGCGCAATTCCCGAATCTTAATCTGTAATTCATCAAATTCCTTCTCCAGACGGTCACGCTCCATACCGGTAAGCTGATACAGCCTCATATTAACGATTTCCTGAGCCTGAACATCTGTAAATCCAAAGTTCTCCATAAGGGCTTCCTTGGCATCCTGTCTGGTCTTAGAACTGCGGATAATGCGGATAACCTCATCAATAACATCCAGCGCCTTTAATAAACCCTCTACAATATGGGCTCTTGCCTCTGCCTTATTTAAATCGTACTGGGTTCTTCTGGTCACAACCTCTTCCTGGTGCGCCAGATAATATTTCAGCATTTCCAGAAGACTCATAACTTTTGGAGAATTTCCAACCAGAGCCAGCATAATAACACCAAAGGTATCCTGCATCTGGGTATGCTTATACAACTGATTTAAAATAACATTGGCATTTGCATCCCTTCTCAGGGTAATACAAATACGCATACCTTCCCTGTTGGAATGATCATTGATTTCTGTAATACCATCGATTTTCTTATCTCTTACCAGTTCTGCGATTTTCTCAATCAATCTGGCTTTATTCACCATATATGGCAGCTCTGTAACAATAATCTGGCTCTTGCCATTTGGCATTGTTTCAATATCTGTTACAGCGCGTACACGAATTTTTCCACGACCTGTACGGTAGGCTTCCTCAATGCCTCTGGTTCCTAAAATCGTAGCGCCGGTAGGGAAATCCGGTCCTTTTACAATTCCAAGAATCTCTTCAATGGTAGTCTCTCTCTGTTCTTCAATCTGATTGTCAATAATTTTCACCACTGCATTGATGACTTCTCTTAAATTGTGAGGAGGGATATTGGTTGCCATACCTACTGCAATACCGGAAGTACCATTTACCAGCAAATTGGGATATCTGGCAGGCAATACGGTAGGCTCCTTTTCTGTACCGTCAAAGTTGGGTACAAAATCAATGGTATTTTTATTAATATCAGCCAGCATTTCCATGGAAATTTTGCTTAAACGTGCCTCTGTATAACGCATGGCAGCAGCGCCGTCCCCGTCTACAGAACCAAAGTTTCCGTGACCGTCTACCAGTGGATAACGGGTAGACCAGTCCTGTGCCATATTTACCAATGCACCATAAATGGAGCTGTCACCATGAGGATGATATTTACCCATGGTATCACCAACAATACGGGCACATTTCCTGTGTGGCTTATCAGGACCATTATTCAATTCAATCATGGAATACAGAATTCTTCTCTGTACCGGCTTTAAACCATCTCTTACATCCGGCAGGGCACGAGACGCAATAACACTCATGGCATACTCAATATAAGACTCTTCCATCTTTTTCTGCAGGTCTACTTCCTGCACCTTATCAAAAATATTTTCTTCCATGTTCGGTTCTCCTTATCAGATATCCAGATTCTTTGCGTACTTGGCATTTTCCTCAATAAACTCACGTCTTGGCTCTACCTTATCTCCCATTAATGTGGTAAAGGTCAGATCCAGTTCAGAAGTGGAATCCTCATCCATAACAACACGCATAAGAATACGCCTTTCCGGGTCCATAGTGGTTTCCCACAACTGGTCTGCATCCATCTCTCCCAGACCTTTATAACGCTGAATACTGCAGCCTTCCAATCCAATCTGAGCCAGAATTTCCTCTTCTTCTTTTTCTGTATAAGCATAATAAACCTTCCGGTTTTTCTCCAGCTTAAACAGCGGCGGTTTTGCCAGATAGACATATCCCTGTTTGATAAGCTCCGGCATAAAACGATACAAAAATGTCAAAAGCAGTGTGGCAATATGAGCGCCGTCAACATCCGCATCTGTCATAATAATAATCTTATGATAACGCAGCTTGCTGATATCAAAATCTTCATGAATCCCGGTACCAAAGGCTGTAATCATAGCCTTAATTTCATTGTTGGCATAAATCTTATCCAAACGGGCTTTCTCAACGTTTAAAATCTTTCCTCTAAGAGGAAGAATGGCCTGTGTTGCCCTGCTTCTGGCTGTTTTGGCTGAACCACCGGCAGAATCACCCTCTACAATGTAAATTTCGCATTTACTAGGGTCTTTGTCCACGCAGTCTGCCAGTTTACCTGGAAGAGACATACCCTCAAGGGCTGATTTTCTTCTGGTAAGTTCCCTGGCTTTTCGCGCTGCATCTCTGGCTCTCTGTGACAAAATAGATTTTTCAATAATAATTTTTGCCACAGCAGGATTCTGTTCCAGATAAATCTCAAGCTGTGAACTTACAACGCTGTCTACTGCGCCTCTGGCTTCACTGTTTCCCAGCTTCTGTTTGGTCTGTCCTTCAAACTGAGGATCCTCAATTTTCACACTGATAATGGCGGTCAGACCTTCTCTGATATCCTCACCTGTTAAATTGGCATCATTTTCTTTAAGCAGTTTATTCTTTTTCGCATATTCATTAAAAGTCTTTGTAAGAGCATTGCGGAATCCAACCACATGAGTTCCGCCTTCCGGTGTGGTAATATTATTTACAAACCCATAGCTGTTCTCTGTATAGGCGTCATTATGCTGCATGGCTACTTCCACCATAACCCCGTCTTTGCTTCCCTCAAAGTAGAGAATATCTTCATACAAAGCAGTGTTGCTGCGGTTTAAATACTGGACAAATTCTTTGATTCCGCCTTCATAATGGAAAACAACCTCTTTGGGTTCTTCCTCTCTCTTATCCTCTGCAACAATTTTCAATCCCTTTGTCAGAAAGGCAATTTCTCTGAAACGGTGTTTTAAGGTGCTGAAATCAAAGACAGTCTCCTCAAAAACCTCTGGGTCCGGAAGGAATGTCACCATGGTTCCTGTTTTGGAAAGCTCGCATTCTCCTACAACCTTCAGGCTGTATACGGTTTTTCCCCGTTCATAACGCTGTCGGTACACTTTGCCTCCCTGGTAAATGGTAACTTCCAGCCAGGTAGATAAAGCGTTTACAACGGATGCTCCAACTCCGTGAAGACCGCCGGAAACCTTATATCCCCCGCCGCCAAACTTACCGCCGGCATGTAAGATGGTAAATACCACCTCAACAGCCGGAATCCCGGCTTTGTGGTTAATTCCCACAGGAATTCCACGGCCATTATCAATAACCGTTATGGAATTATCTTCATTTACAGATATATGAATGGTATCGCAATAGCCGGCCAGCGCCTCATCTACTGCGTTATCTACGATTTCATATACCAGATGATGGAGACCTCTTGAAGAAGTGCTGCCAATATACATACCCGGTCTCTTTCTAACTGCTTCAAGCCCTTCCAGAATCTGGATTTGATCTGCACCGTACTCTGTATTTACTTCAGTATTCATTTCTGTACTCATACATTTCCTCCTGTTTTCACTTTTCCTTCAACCACCTTGAATACTTTATTCATGTGGAATTGTCTGTCAATGAAATCATCCAAACCCGTACAGGTAATCATAGTCTGTACCTGCCGGATACTGTTCAAAAGATAATTCTGCCTGTTGGAATCCAGCTCAGACAATACATCGTCCAAAAGCAAAACCGGCATATCTTTGATGATTTTCTTCACCATATAAATTTCAGACAGTTTCAAAGACAATGCAGCAGTACGCTGCTGCCCCTGAGAACCGTATTTTCTGATATCAATTTCATTGACCTTTACACAAAGGTCATCTCTGTGGGGACCCAAAGAGGTCATTTTAAACCGGATATCCCGTTCTCTTGCATTTGTCAGTTCTTCCAAAAAAACACTGCTTTGAACACTTGGCTCATACACCAGTTTAATCTGTTCCCTGTCTCCGGTAATACTCCTATGTATGCCTTCCATAATGTCATTTAGCTCTTCCACAAAAGCTTTGCGGCTTTCAATGAGAAAAGCGCCATAATGAGCCAACTGCTCATCCCATACCTCCAGGGTATCTTTAAGCCCGGGCTGGAAAGCAATATCCTTTAACAATTTATTTCTCTGATTTAAAATCCGATTGTAACTGGAAAGATTGGATAAATACAATTTATTTAGTTGACATAATTCCAAATCCATAAAGCGTCGTCTCTCTCCAGGACCGCTTTTAATAATATTTAAGTCCTCCGGAGAAAAAAACACAATATTTAAAATGCCAAATAGTTCACTGGCCTTGCGAATGGGAATTCCATCGATGGCAATACCTTTTGCTTTGGTTTTCTTTAGATGCATGTCAATTTTTCTGGATATCCCGTCTTTTTTTACAAACATACGAATATGAGCCTCATCCTGACCAAAACGAATCATTTCCCTGTCCCTGCTGCCTCTGTGGGATTTGGTTGTCCCACATAAATAAGCAGCTTCCAGGATATTAGTCTTTCCCTGGGCATTATCTCCGTAAAAAATATTGGTTCCTTTATCCAACTCCAGGGAAAGTGACTCATAATTTCTGTAATTTTTCAGCTCGATTGATTCGATATACATAGGTTCCCCTTCACTGAGTTACTTTTATTTTACAATTTTTATCTCTTCTCCCTGATAGGAAATCACGTCCCCATCATAGAGCTTGCGGCCTCTTCTGGTATCTACTTCGCCATTTACTTTTACAAGTCCGTCGTTGATCACATATTTTGCCTCAACGCCGTCTGATACAAGGTCAGCAAGTTTCAGTGCCTGGCCAAGTTTGATAAATTCATCTCTGATTCTGATTTCCAATTTTCTGCCTCCACTCTTCTGGCATCACGACTGCAATTCGTTTTCCAGACTGTCTCCAGCCATTATTGGCAGTCCGTGTTCACTTCCATACTCTTCCAATTGTCTGTTACGTTTCTCTCTGTGGCAAGTGTCATTATCTTGCCTGGTTCTGATTTATGTTAACCGGAAGAATCAGATACGTGTAAGTTTCTTCCTCATCTCTGATAAAGCAAGGTGCTTTCGGGTTTACCAGGTAAATGTCGATGGTCTCATCATCAATAACCTTCAGTGCATCGATCAGGAACTTGGGATTAAATCCGATCAGAATATCTTTTCCCTCTTTCTCAATATCAATATCCTCGTTCATGGAACCCATTGCAGAATCAATCTTCAGCTCCATGCTGCCATCTGTAATGTGGATAATGATCGGTTTCTTATCTCCTTCTCTTACAAGAAGTGTAGCACGGTCGATACAATCCAGAAATTCTTTTTTGTTAATGGAAAGTTTGGTCTCATAATCGCTGGAAAGCATCTGGTCGATCTTAAAATATTCTCCCTCGATCAGACGGGATACTACAACGGTCTTATCAAATTCAAATACAATATGTTTTTCTGTAAAGGAAATCGTTACATCACTGTCTGCATCTCCGGGTAAAATCTTACTTACCTCGTTCAGAGTCTTTCCGGGAACAACTACCTTTTTCGGAGAATAGCTGTTCTTCAGCTGGATCTTACGAATGGAGATACGGTGTCCGTCCAGGGACACGATCTTGAACTCTTCTCCGTTAATATCAAAAAGTTCACCTGTCATCAGCTTATTGTTATCATTGTCAGAGATAGAGAAGATGGTCTGTCTTACAACCTCTTTCAGTGTAAACTGACTCATGACAATACTGTCATCTTTTTCTACTGCCGGTAAATAAGAGAAATCTTCACCAGATTTACCGATGATCGTGAATTTTGCTTTTTCACAGGTAATAACTACCTTGAAGGAAGCATCAGTCTCAATGGTAATGTCACTGTCAGGAAGTTTACGTACGATTTCCAGGAACATTTTTGCATCCAGAGCAATGATACCTTTTTCTACGATCTGTCCTTCTATGGTAGTCTCGATACCAAGTTCCATATCGTTGGCAGTTAACTTGATCTCTCCATTGGTAGCATCTACTAAAATACATTCCAGAATAGACATGGTAGTCTTACTGGGAACAGCTTTTGATACAGTTTGTACGCCATTTAAAAGATTGGCTTTCGAACAGACTAATTTCATGTGTGCATAACTTCCTTTCTGGTTGATTTGCGTACGCGCAGATACGCGTTGTATAAAAATATTAAAAGAATTTCGTAGTCACCTTAATAAGGGGTGTTGATATGTGCATAACCAGTCTTATTATACTATTTTTCAAGGCAAAATGGAATGGAAATCTTAGTGGATTTGGCAGAATAACCTAAGAACAACTCTCAGATTATTCACACCGTCCAGATTCTGTTCCGGAACCTTAAAACAAGTTATCAACAGATGAACACCGTTTATTCCAAAGATATACACAACTTGTCCTCAGAATAAGAAAAATTATTAACAGATATCTTCTAAGAAGGATTTATCTTCTTTGTGATAATATCGATTTTATTACGAAGTTCTTCGTTCGTCTGGATCTCTGCAGACACTTTATTTACGCCGTGAATGATCGTTGTATGGTCTTTTTTGCCCAAAAGCTTTCCTATATTAGTGAAGGAGGTATCCGTCAGCTCTCTGCACAGGTACATTACGACCTGACGGGGCTGTACGAACTCGGAATTTCTCTTCTTGGAAGTAATATCTTCCGGCTTTACGCCAAAATGCTCTGCCACTACATTAATAATGAGAGTAGGAGTGATCTCCTTTGGCTTGTTGGGATAGATGACATCCTTCAGGGCCTCTTCGGCTAGAGAGAGTGTCAGATCTACCTTATTTAATTTTGCAAAAGCAATGATCTTGTTAAACGCGCCTTCCAGTTCACGAATATTGGATTTAATATTTGTGGCAATGTATTTGATGATCTCTTCATCAATCTGACGATCGTAGGTCTCTGCATTTTTCCGTAAAATTGCCATTCGGGTCTCATAATCGGGCGGCTGGATATCAGCAATCAGGCCCCATTCGAAACGGGAACGGAATCTTTCATCCAGAGTTTCCATTTCCTTGGGCGGTTTATCGGAAGACAGAATGATCTGTTTATGGGCAGCATGCAAGGCATTGAAAGTATGGAAGAATTCCTCCTGGGTACTTTCCTTACCTATAATAAATTGTACGTCATCGACCATGAGAACATCCACGTTACGGTATTTCTCACGCAGCTTGGTCATGGAAGCCGCATTACCACTTCGAATGGATTCGATTACCTCGTTTGTGAATTCCTCACTGGTAACGTAGAGAACCTTTTTGTCCGGATCCTGTTCTAAAATAAAATGTCCGATGGAATGCATCAGGTGAGTCTTGCCCAGACCGGGACCTCCATATAAATAGAGAGGATTGTAGACTTCTCCCGGAGATTCCGCTACCGCAAGGGATGCGGAATGAGCAAATTTGTTATTACTTCCCACGACAAAGGTATCGAATTTATACTTAGGGTTCAGATGGGCATCTTCATAATTAATACCATAGATCTGATTAGGAACAGCCATTTCATTCTCAGCAGGTTCTTCTGCCTTGACATCCTTCTCCAGGATAAAGTTGATATCATAAGGATGATCGAACATTTCGGTAATAGTTACCTGAAAAAAGCTCTTATATTTTGATGAAATGTAATTCAGGGCATGGGCCTGGTCCGAAGGAATGATAATGCTCACTACATCATTCACTACATTATGAAACTCCAAAGGCTCCACCCATGTATGATAAGAAATGTCAGAAAGACTGTATTCTCTTCTGACAGCTTCTTTGACAGTTGTCCAGTTTTCTTTGATTGCGTCCATTAATTTCCTCCCGCTAAGAGTCCCACTGTGCGAAACTCCATTTCATTGTATAATAGAATTAAAAATAATTCAAATGTAAGTTATGAACAGGTCATGGATAAAGTTATCCACATATTGTTGATAAAGTTGTTCATAACTGGGAATATTAACAGGGGATGTGGATAGTGATGTGTATATGTGGATAAATCCGACAAATTTCGAGATATCCACAATTACGGTAAAATTGTCCACTTTTACACCGGATTTACACAGAATATCCATCTGAAAAAAATAAATATCCACAAATAATCAACATGCTGTGGATAACTCGTTTGTGGGTAAATATGGTGTATATCTATGTGGATAACTCGATTTAAAAAATTTTATGAATTTCAGAAAGCCCTATTTCTCTTGATTTTTCAGCATTTTTATTGAATTTTGCTTGACATTGACGGGCTTTTACATTACAATCAATATGCTATTTTCCGAAAGGAAGGCGCATTTTTTATGCGTCCAAATGTTGAAAAATATGTTTACCTTTTTATATAAGAAGGTTTAGAGAAGGAGGTGCCTTTCCATGAAGATGACATTTCAGCCTAAAAAGCGTTCCCATTCCAAGGTTCACGGTTTCAGAGCCAGAATGAGTACTCCCGGTGGAAGAAAAGTTTTAGCAGCAAGACGTGCAAAAGGAAGAAAGAAATTATCCGCATAGGTCACAGCAATGTGACCTTTTTTTCTCTTAACTTTCACGGTTGGAGGAGTGCATGCAGTTTTCGGAATCATTAAAAAATAATCAGCAGTTCCGTTTTGTGTACAAGAATGGCAGATCTTATGCCAACAAGTACTTTATCATGTATGTGAAGGAAAATGGCCTTGATAAGAACAGAATCGGAATCAGTGTAAGTAAAAAAGTCGGTAATAGTGTCGTAAGACATAGAATTACCCGACTGGTCAGAGAAAGTTACAGATTACATGAAAGTGTATTCAATAGTGGTTTGGATATGGTAATCATTGCAAGACCGGCCGCAGCTTCTATAGGATATGAAGAAGCGGAAAGTGCGCTGCTGCATCTTGCAAAACTTCATCATCTGATAAAAATCTATTTTTATCAGGATTAAATAAAATTTGTATATGAAAAAATTAGTTATAGCCATGATTAGGTTCTATCAGAAATATATTTCACCGTACAAAGGTACGAAGTGTCCTTATGTTCCCAGTTGTTCTCAATATGGTCTGGAAGCCATTGAAAAATATGGTGTGATCAAGGGAGGACTTCTGGCTGCATGGAGAATTCTTCGGTGCAATCCTTTCTCTAAAGGAGGATATGATCCTGTACCTTGAGAATATCCGATAGAAGGTGGCAAATATTAGGAGGATAAATGAACGGTATTCTTTTGACACAGAATTCCACATTCATTATCGGACAGGTAGCCTGGCTGCTGGGTAAGATAATGGAAGGAATCTTCGAAGTTCTGAACATGATCGGTATTCCTAATATCGGTCTCGCAATCATCCTTTTTACAATTGTTGTGAACCTGTTGATGATGCCTCTTACCATCAAACAGCAGAAATTCTCCAAACTTTCTGCTAAAATGAATCCCGAGATTCAGGCAATTCAGGCAAAATACAAGAATCGTAAGGATCAGGATGCTCAGTTGGCACAAAATCAGGAAATCCAGGCAGTATATGCAAAGTACGGCGTATCTCCTACCGGCAGCTGTCTGTATATGTTGATCCAGATGCCTATTCTGTTTGCTCTGTATCGTGTAATTTATGCAATTCCGGCCTATGTAGGCAGAGTTAAGGAAGCCTTCTTCCCTCTGGTAGATAATATTATTGATACAGCCGGTGCAACGGAGCTGGTTCAGAATCTGAGTAATTCCGCTATGTACAGTAAGCAGTTTACCAATGCAGGTTTTGTAGCAGGAACACATACTGAATATGTTCAGAATACGATCATTGACTGTCTGAATAAAGCATCTACCGCTGATTTTGCAAGCATCAGTGAGAAGTTCCCTTCTCTTGCAGCAGATGTGACCAATACGGTAAGCAAGCTGGAAGAGTATAATAATTTTTTAGGACTGAATATCGGCAACTCTCCTTCTTATGTGTTGAAGGAAGCATGGGCTAACGGAGCATGGCTTTTAGTAATCGGAGCAATCGCTATTCCGGTTTTGTCTGCATTGACACAGTGGATCAACGTAAAGCTGATGCCACAGCAGGATACTTCTTCTAATGGTAATGATCAGGCTGCAGCAATGGCTTCTTCCATGAAGACCATGAACATGATCATGCCTCTGATGTCTGCATGGTTCTGCTTCACATTACCATCCGGTCTGGGTCTTTACTGGGTAGCAGGTAGTGTTGTCAGAAGTATCCAGCAGGTAGTGATCAATAAGCACATCGATAAGATGAATTTTGATGATATTATCAAGAAGAATTCAGCCAAGAGTGCCAAGAAGCTGGAGAAGATGAAGGAACAGCAGGAAAAGCTGAATGCTTATGCAAGTATGAGTACTAAAAACATTCAGAAAAAGGCTAATATTTCTTCTAATGTGGATAACAGTGAAGTATCCGCTGACAGCTATTCCGAAGTAAAAGAAGCTAAGCCCGGAAGTATGATGGCAAAAGCAAATATGGTAAGAGATTATAACGAGAAGAACAGTCGTAAATAAATTTTCCTTATGATTAATTGAGGAGGTAAATAATATGGACATGATCGAAGTATCTGCAAAGACAGTCAGTGATGCCATTACGGAAGCTTGTCAGAAGCTGGGTGTTACCAGTGACAAGTTAGATTATCAGGTAGTGGAAGAAGGTTCTTCCGGATTCCTCGGAATCGGAGCAAAGCCCGCTGTAATCAAGGCTGCAGTAAAGAAAAGCTCTGTAGAAGAAGTTGCCAGAGCATTTTTAAATGATGTATTTCAGGCTATGAACATGGAAGTTGTCATTGATATTAAGTACAACGAAGAAGAGAAGAGCATGGACATCGAGTTAAGCGGTAACGAGATGGGTGTTCTGATCGGTAAGAGAGGACAGACACTGGATTCCTTACAGTATCTGGTATCTCTGGTAGTCAATAAAGAGTCTGAAGAGTACATTCACGTAAAGGTTGACACTGAGAACTACCGTCAGCGTAGAAAAGAAACTCTTGAGAATCTTGCCAAGAACATTGCATATAAGGTTAAGAGAACCAAGAGAAGCGTGTCTCTGGAGCCTATGAATCCTTATGAGAGAAGAATTATTCATTCCGCACTGCAGAATGATAAATATGTTACTACTCATAGTGAGGGAGAAGAGCCCTTTAGAAGAGTTGTAGTTACTCTGAAGAGATAATTACAGGAAAGCACGAAAAAGATAAAAGCCGGTATTAGAATTTATTCTATGTACCGGCTTTTATTTACAACTCTTGGCTTTTTGGAGTATAATTTGTCTATATTTTTAAGGAGATTTACAGGAATGAAAAGTAGGTTACAGAAGAAATGGAATAATGGAAAGATGCTTGCAGAATTAAAGCCTGCTTTTTTTCTGTCTCTGACATTTTGCTTTATGATTTTTATATATGCACCTTTGGAACTCTATATTAATAATGTGGATGAATTTTGGTATGATGTTTATTTACTTTTTCCTTTTATTATAAAGGATTTCTTTTTGTTTCTTTTGTTTAGTATAGTTGGGTTTTTAGTTGTATATCTGTTTGGAAATATTGCTTATAAAATTGTTTTATATTGCTATTTTACCGGTACTGTAGCCTGTTATATTCAGGGAAACTATATGGTTAAAAATTTACCTCCTTTAGATGGAACAGATGTGAATTGGAGTTTATATCAATCACAGTTTGTAAAATCTACTATTGTGTGGGTGATCATAGCAATTGTTTGTCTGATTTTATTTATAGTCTTAAAATATGACAGGATAAAAAAGGCGGTTTCTTATATAAGTGTTTTCTTATTATTGATTTTAGTAAGTACGATTACAGTTCTTTCTATTAATAATAATATTTTTGAAAAAAAAGAATATGCAAGATTTACAAAAGTAGATCAGTTTGAAATGTCTACAGATACTAATTTTATTATTTTCTTATTAGATGCTTTGGATGAAGAATGCTTCTGGCAAGTGTGGCAGGAGCATCCGGAATATGAAGATGCAATGAATGATTTTACTTTTTATAATAACGCAATGTCAGGGTATGCATACACGGAGCATTCTTTACCGTTAATACTTTCTGGAGAATGGTTTGAAAATAAAGAACCTTTTATAGATTATAGAAATCGAATTTTTAAGAGTTCTCCTTTTTTTAATTATTTGCGTGAGCAGGGTTATACTTTAAGTAATTATGATGACGAATATAAATTTGAAAAAGGCGTCATGGATGGTGCTTTTAATAATATCACATATACGAAATCTTCTCTTTGGGATCGTTCTTTGTTTAATACCAGAATTATTAAAATGGTGGGAATGAAATACGCACCTTATGTATTAAAACCGTATTGCTGGTTTAATGTAAGTATGCTCAAAAATCAGGAAATGGGTTCCAAAGATGAAGAGTTATTTTCCTGGAGAAATGATGATTTTTATAAGGATGTACAGGAAGATGATATAACCTATGTAGATGGAAAAAGATTTAAATTAATTCATTTAATGGGGGCACATGTTCCGTTCTATTTTGATAAGGATGTAAACGTAATAGATGATGCAGATTATTATACTTCTATTGAATCTTCTATGACTGTTACTATGGCTTATCTGAATAAACTAAGAGAAGCGGGAGTTTATGATAATTCTGTCATTATCATACTATCGGATCATGGATATAACATAGAAGGTGAAGCAGTAAAAGTAGCTCAGAAAAACGAGAATGAAACCGGCAGACAGCATCCTATTTTATTTGTAAAGGGATTGAATGAAAGTCATGATTTACAAGTATCCGGAGCACCGATCTCTTATGAGGATCTTGTAGAGGCCTATTATAAATTAATGGATGGCGCAGCGTCTGATGATTGCTTTGCATACAAAGAAGGTGATCAGAGAGAGCGCAGATATCTTCTCTATAAATATCTGGGAGAAGATCATATGGTGGAGTATGTACAGACTGGTTATGCGGGAGACGAATCGACGCTGGTTCCTACAGGAAGAGTGTTTGATGCAAAATAGATGTTGGCAGTTCATGGAAAGGCATTAGAAACAGTATGGAAAATTATGAAAAGGAAACAATAGCAGCCATTGCCACGGCTCTATCAGATTCCGGAATCGGAATTGTAAGAATCAGTGGTGAAAATGCCATATATATAGTAGATAGTATTTTCCGTTCCGCATCCGGGAAAAAGATTCTGACAAAGGTACAGAGTCATATGATCCATTATGGATATATTGTTGATAAAGATGAGAATATCATTGATGAGGTTATGACCTCTGTAATGAAAGCACCAAAAAGCTATACGATGGAAGACACGGTGGAAATCAACTGTCATGGTGGTGTGTTGGTGATGCAGAAAGTATTGGAGACAGTGCTGCAGGCCGGTGCCAGACTGGCAGAACCGGGTGAATTCACCAAGAGAGCTTTTCTAAACGGCAGAATTGATTTATCCCGGGCGGAAGCGGTTATTGACGTGATCCATTCCCAGAACGAATATGCGCTTTCTTCTTCGGTCAGCCAGTTGAAGGGAAGACTTTCGGACAAGATTCGCAGCCTGCGGGAAGATATTTTATATCAGATTGCTTTTATAGAATCGGCATTGGATGATCCGGAGCATATCAGCCTGGAAGGATATCCGGAACAATTAGCTGAAAAAGTCACAGGTTTCGAAAAAGAAATTCAAAAATTATTGGCAACCGCAGATAACGGCAGACTAATGAAAGAAGGCATATCTACAGTTATTGTTGGAAAGCCCAATGCCGGAAAATCTTCTCTGCTGAATATGTTGTTGGGAGAGGACAGAGCCATTGTCACGGAGATTGCCGGAACCACCAGAGATGCCTTGCATGAGACCATCAATCTGCATGGCATCAGTCTGAATATGATCGATACGGCGGGAATCCATGAGACACAGGATGTAGTAGAAAAGATCGGTGTAGAACGTGCCAAAAAATATGCCGTGGAAGCAGACCTGATTCTGTATGTGGTAGATGCTTCAGAAACTCTGGATGAGGATGATCAGAATATCATCCCCTTATTGGAAGGGAAAAAGGCAATTATTCTGTTGAATAAATCGGATCTGGAGAATAAAATCACAGAAGAAAGTCTGAAAGAAACTCTGGAAAAGGTGTTGGAGCATACCGGAGAGATTCAGATTCTTCGTACTTCTACTATTGATCCTTCTTCGGAAAATTCCGGAATGGAAGAATTGGAAGAAACAATCCGCAATATGTTCTTTGAAGGAAAATTAAGGCATAACAATGAGTTGGTTGTAACAAATCTCAGACATAAAGAGGCCCTGCAGGATGCTTTGAACAGTTTGCAGCTGGTAGAACAAAGTATTGAGGATGGAATGCCGGAAGATTTTTATTCCATTGACCTGACCAGTGTCTATGCTTCTC
>OHPW01001126.1_pt1 | contig 16013 bp, 14 predicted proteins | sample 1577771 | NCBI WGS metagenome assembly OHPW01 (sample SAMEA3879608, study PRJEB24766) | human gut metagenome | biome: human-associated habitat; feature: feces | place: USA | collected 1985/1987
TATTCAGCAAGATTGCCCGTGCGGTGGCCGGAAAATCGAAGGTGGATGATGAAGTGCTGGATAATCTGGAAGAGGTTCTTATCACATCGGACGTAGGGGTAGAGACTACTCTTAATATCATCAAGCGTATCGAAAAACGAGCAGCAGAAGATAAATATGTAAATACACAAGAGTTGAATTCGATTCTTCGTGAAGAAATAGCTGCATTACTGACTGAAAATAATTCGGATGATGTTGCCGATTTCGATGTTCCGGTAGAGAAAAAGCCTTATGTTATTATGGTGGTGGGTGTAAACGGAGTTGGTAAAACAACCACTATTGGTAAACTAGCTTATCAATTTAAGAAAGCCGGTAAATCTGTATATTTGGGGGCAGCCGATACTTTTCGTGCAGCAGCAGTGGAGCAATTGGTGATATGGGGCGAGAGAGTGGATGTTCCGGTCATTAAACAAAAGATGGGGGCCGATCCGGCTTCTGTTGCGTTTGATACGTTAAGCTCTGCAGTAGCTAATAACGCTGATGTGGTGATTATTGATACAGCAGGACGTTTGCACAATAAAGTTGGCTTGATGAACGAGCTGACGAAAATTAAAAATGTAATGAAAAAAGTAGTGCCTGATGCTCCAAACGAGGTGTTGTTGGTGCTTGATGGCTCGACCGGACAAAATGCTTTTGAGCAGGCAAAACAATTCACACTTGCAACAGAAGTAACTGCTATGGCTATAACCAAATTGGATGGGACGGCAAAAGGTGGCGTTGTTATCGGAATTTCAGATCAGTTTAAGATTCCGGTGAAATACATCGGATTAGGTGAAGGTATGGAAGATCTGCAAGTATTTCGTAAAAAAGAATTTGTTGATTCCTTGTTTGGAGAGAATGCATGAAAAGAAAAACAATAGATATAATCACTTTAGGGTGTTCTAAAAATTTGGTAGATTCGGAGCAGTTGATGCGTCAATTGGAAGAAGCCGGATATAATGTGACTCATGACGCTGAGAAGCCGGAGGGAGAAATAGCAGTAATCAATACTTGTGGTTTCATTGGTGATGCAAAGGAAGAATCTATTAATATGATTTTGGAATTTGCCCAGGAGAAAGAGGAAGGAAACTTGGAAAAACTTTTTGTGATGGGCTGTCTTTCAGAACGTTATTTGCAAGAGTTGGCGATCGAGATTCCGCAAGTTGATAAGTTTTATGGGAAATTTAATTGGAAAGAGCTTTTACAAGATCTCGGTAAGGCCTATCATGATGAATTGTATATCGAACGTACGCTGACCACTCCTGAGCATTATGCTTATTTGAAGATATCGGAGGGTTGTGACCGGAAATGTTCATATTGTGCCATTCCTATCATAACCGGACGTCATGTTTCACGTCCGATGGAAGAAATTCTGGAAGAAGTGAAGTATTTGGTTTCCAGAGGGGTAAAAGAGTTTCAGGTAATAGCTCAAGAATTGACCTATTATGGGGTCGATTTATATAAAAAGCAGATGCTTCCGGAATTGATAGAGTGTATTTCGGATATTCCGGGAGTAGAGTGGATTCGTTTGCATTATGCTTATCCGGCACATTTTCCCACTGATTTATTCCGCGTGATGCGTGAACGTGATAATGTGTGTAAATATATGGATATTGCTTTGCAGCATATCAGTGATAACATGCTGGAACGGATGCGTCGGCATGTGACGAAAGAGGACACTTATCGATTGATAGAGCAATTCCGCAGGGAAGTTCCCGGTATTCATCTGCGCACGACTTTAATGGTCGGACATCCGGGAGAAACAGAAGTTGATTTTGAAGAACTGAAGGAATTTGTTCGTAAGGTTCGTTTCGATAGAATGGGGGCTTTTGCCTATTCGGAAGAAGAGGGGACTTATGCCGCAAAGCATTATGAAGATTCTGTTCCTGCCGAGATTAAGCAGGCTCGTCTGGATGAACTGATGGATATTCAGCAGGGGATTTCGGCTGAGCTAAGCGCTGCAAAAGTCGGTAAGCAGATGAGGGTTATTATCGATCGTGTCGAGGGAGATTATTATATAGGTCGTACGGAGTTTGATTCGCCGGAAGTTGATCCGGAAGTGTTGATTGACCGTTTGGATGGAACGCCGCTTATTATTGGTAACTTTTATCAGATTGAGGTGGTTGATTCCGATGATTTCGATCTTTTTGGTAAGGTCGTTTGAAAGAAAAATCCCGAAGAATTTGTATTTTTGCTCAAAAATGACTAATATAGCGTCGAACTTTTAAAACTTCAAGATTTGAATAATAAAGATTTTACTTCGGAATTGTCGCGCAGGTTAGGGTATACAATAAAGGATACGTCTGAATTGATGTCCTCTTTGTTGTCGGATATGACTCAGGAATTGCAAGAAGGGAATGTAGTAACGATACAGGGCTTTGGAACTTTTGAAGTAAAAAAGAAAGCAGAGCGTATAACGGTTAATCCGACAACCAAGCAACGTATGCTCGTTCCTCCCAAATTAGTGTTAGCATATAGGCCGAGTGGTCAGCTAAAAGAAAAGTTTAAATAAAAAAGACTCTCTCTTATGAACGAAAGACTATATCTGCAGAATTTTGTCGACCTGTTATCAGAAAAGCATGGCATGAATAAGAAAGATGCCGAAAAATTCGTCAAAGAGTTTTTTCTTTTGATAGAAGAAGCTTTGGAGAGAGATCGGTCTGTGAAGATCAAGGGTCTGGGGACTTTTAAATTGGTAGAGGTAGAAAGCAGGGAAAGTGTTAAGGTTAATACAGGTGAACGGTTTCAAATAGAGGGATATACCAAAGTGTCATTTGTTCCGGATACTTCATTACGTGATATTATTAATAAGCCTTTTGCTCATTTTGAAACAGTGGTTTTGAATGAAAATACAATTTTGGAAGATACTCCGATCGCTGAGTCTGATGATGAAGATGTAATAGAAGAAACTGTATTGCTGAAAGAGGAAGAGGGAGAAGAAGAGATGGTTATGGCAGAGGGTGAAGGTAATCCGTCTGTGGAATCGGTAAGGTATGTTGATTTATCGTCAGAGACAGTTGCGTTAGCGGAAGAGGAAACTTCATTGACCGAAGAGGTGAATGGAAGGGAGGAAATATCTTCGGAAGAAACGAAAGCTGACGAAGTTCCTGTAGGAGAAATGTTGACGGAAGCCCCCCCTGCACAGGAGATGCCGACTGTGGAAAGTGCATTGCCTGTAGAATCGATGAGGAAGGAAATCTTTTCTAATGATATTGAAGAAGGGGTTGTAGTGCTTATGAATCGGCCTTCGGAACCGTTGAGAGAGAAAGCGGATACAGTAGACTCTTCTCAGCCGATGGAATCTCCTCAGCCGACAGAATCTAAATTATCTGCAGAAGAGATTATTGCACGTGAATTGGCTACTTCGACACCCGTTTCGGCTCATGAAAGACAGATAAAAAAACATAGTAAATCCAAACATAAAAAAGGAGAAAAGTCACCTGTCCCTTATTTGATAGCGATAATTGTTATTGTTTTATTGCTGTGCGGAGGTGCTTTGCTTTTTATTTATTATCCTGATTTGTTTGAATCTGCCGATAGAATAGAAAAACTGGAAAAGCCTGTTAATGCCGTTAAACCTGTTCCTGTAGTGGCGATTCCTCAAGATACGATAATTGAGAAAGACACTGTTGGCGAAGTTGTTTCTCCTCCTACGGTAAAAGAAGAACCGGTAGTTGTTCCGGAACCTAAAAAAGAAGTGGAAGTGGTGAAAAAAGAAGATAAATCGGTTACTAAACCGGCACCTTTCAATCCCGATTCTGTAAATTATATAATTACGGGAACAAAAGCCACATATACAATAAAAGAAGGGGAAACACTTACCAGGGTTGCTCTACGCTTTTATGGAACTAAAGCTCTGTGGCCATATATAGTAAAATATAATCCGGATATTATAAAAAATCCGAATCATGTCCCATATGGCACAACGATTAAGATTCCAGAATTGGTTAAAAAATAAATAGATCGAATCATTTGCACCCGGATGCGGCATTACGCTGATTATCCGGGTGTTTTTATATATGTATATGAAATGTTATGAAACCAATAAACCGTATAAAAGTACCTTAATCTAAAGGTTTCGCATTGTTTTTTAATAAAAATTAGTTGCAATGGTTAATTATATAGCGTACTTTTGGAATCGAATTAAAAAGCCTTACAGAAACTAAGGACTTTATTATGATTTTGTGGTAATTAAACAATAAAATATTAAGTATTTATGGCTGAATCAATTGATATCCGCGAATTGAACGAGCGGATTGAAAGACAAAGTGCTTTCGTTACCAATCTTACAACAGGCATGGACCAGATTATAGTTGGTCAGAAACATTTGGTGGAATCGCTTCTGATCGGACTGTTGTCTGACGGACATGTGTTGTTGGAAGGTGTGCCGGGTTTGGCAAAGACATTAGCAATTAAAACATTGGCGTCTCTGATTGATGCACAATACAGTCGTGTACAGTTTACGCCGGATTTGTTGCCTGCCGACGTTATCGGTACAATGGTTTACAGTCAGAAAGATGAATCATTTCAAGTAAAGAAAGGACCTATTTTTGCAAATTTTGTATTGGCGGACGAAATTAATCGTGCACCGGCAAAAGTACAGAGTGCCCTGCTTGAAGCAATGCAGGAACGTCAGGTGACAATCGGTAAACAGACTTTCCCTCTGCCGGAACCTTTCTTGGTATTAGCTACTCAGAACCCGATCGAACAAGAAGGTACTTATCCGCTTCCGGAAGCACAAGTCGACCGTTTTATGTTGAAGGTTGTGATTGATTATCCGAAATTGGAAGAAGAAAAATTGATTATCCGCCAGAATATTAATGGCGAGAAATTCAATGTGAAGCCTATCCTTAAGGCTGACGAGATTCTTGAGGCGCGTAAAGTGGTCCGTCAGGTTTATTTGGATGAGAAAATAGAACGTTATATTGTTGATATTGTGTTTGCAACCCGTTATCCGGAGAAGTATGATCTGAAAGAATTGAAAGACATGATTGGTTTTGGTGGTTCACCCCGTGCTTCTATCAACTTGGCTTTGGCTGCCCGTACATATGCATTTATCAAACGTCGTGGATATGTGATCCCCGAAGATGTGCGTGCGGTAGCTCATGATGTGCTTCGTCACCGTATCGGTTTGACGTATGAAGCGGAAGCAAGCAATATGACTTCTGATGAAATAATCAGTAAGATACTGAATAAGGTTGAAGTACCTTGATTTTAATTGAGTGATGAATAACTCCCGATTTTCAAATCTCAATTTTAAATAGATGGAAACAAGTGAAATATTAAAAAAAGTTCGTCAAATTGAAATAAAGACACGCGGATTGTCTAACAATATTTTTGCAGGCCAATATCATTCGGCTTTCAAGGGTAGGGGTATGGCATTTTCCGAAGTGCGTGAATATCAGTTTGGTGATGATATTCGCGACATCGACTGGAACGTAACGGCGCGTTTCAACAAACCTTATGTTAAGGTGTTTGAGGAAGAACGTGAACTGACAGTGATGTTGATGGTAGATGTTTCCGGTAGTTTGGAGTTTGGTACTGTTAAGCAGATGAAAAAGGATATGGTGACCGAGATTGCTGCAACATTGGCATTCTCGGCCATTCAGAACAATGATAAGATAGGTGTTATTTTTTTCTCTGATCGAATAGAGAAATTTATACCTCCGAAAAAAGGTCGTAAACATATTCTTTATATTATTCGCGAATTGATTGATTTCAAACCTGAAAGTCGTCGTACGAATATCCGTTTGGCATTGGAATATCTGACGAATGTAATGAAAAGGCGATGTACAGCTTTTATCTTGTCTGATTTTATAGATCAGGAGAGTTTCAAAAATGCAATGACGATTGCTAATCGGAAGCATGATGTAGTAGCTGTTCAAGTCTATGACCGACGTGTCTCAGAGCTTCCTCCAATAGGATTGATGAAGATAAAAGATGCTGAAACCGGACATGAACAGTGGATTGATACGTCATCTAAGGCTGTGCGTCAGGCACATCATAATTGGTGGATAAATAAACAGAGTGAATTGAGTGAGACATTTACGAAAAGTAATGTGGATTCTGTTTCTGTGCGTACTGATCAGGATTATGTAAAAGCATTACTCAATTTGTTTGCCAAACGAAATTAACGGAAGAAGATGAATAGAAATAGTTTTCTAATAATATTGTTGTTTTTAATATCGGGCAGAGTTGCTGCGCAATCTGTTACGGTGGAAGCCAAGATTGATTCTTTGCAAATTCTTATTGGAGAGCAAGCTAAGATACAATTGCAAGTGGCAATGGATGCTAAGCAACGGGCTGTTTTTCCTGTCTATTCCGATACGTTGATACGTGGAGTGGAAGTGATTGAGACGGCTAAACCGGATACACAGTATTTAAATGACAGACAGAGGTTGCTGATAACACAGGAATATACTGTTACTTCATTTGATTCGGCCCTTTATTATCTGCCCCCCATGGTTGTGACAGTTGACAATAAAGAGTATAAATCAAGGGCATTAGCATTAAAAGTTTACTCGATGCCTGTCGATACTTTGCATCCGGAAATGTTTTTTGGGCAAAAAGCTGTAATGAAAGCTCCTTTTGCTTGGGAAGATTGGTATGGATTGATCGGATGTTCGTTTCTTGCTTTACCTTTGTTGGCATTGCTTATTTATTTTATCATACGTATTCGTGACAATAAGCCGATTATTCGTAAGATAAAGGTAGAACCTAAACTACCGCCACATCAGGCTGCCATGCAAGAGATAGAGCGTATTAAGGCGGAGAAGGTATGGCAGAAAGGAAGGTCGAAGGAATATTATACAGAATTGACAGATGCTATTCGTACATATATAAAAGATCGTTTTGGTTTTAATGCATTAGAAATGACTTCTTCTGAAATTATAGATAAGCTGTTGGAAATGAATGATAAGGAGGCAATCTCTGATTTGAAAGAATTGTTTCAAACGGCCGATTTGGTAAAGTTTGCCAAGCATGATCCGCAGATGAATGAAAATGATGCGAATTTAATTAATGCTATCGACTTTATTAATGAAACAAAACAGCCGGAAGAAGAAAATCAAAAGCCGCAACCAACGGAAATCACTATTATAGAGAAGCGTTCTTTGCGTGCTAAGATATTGCTTATATGTGGAATTGTATTACTATCAGTTGCTCTTGTAGCTACTTTTGTATATATTGGAACACAGCTCTATGATCTTTTTGCATAAGTGGAGTAATTTCAATTGTAAATAGTAAATCGTAAAATCGTAAATAGAATGGTTTTTGCCAATATTGAATATTTATTTTTGCTACTGTTGCTTATACCTTATATCGTATGGTATATTCTAAAGTGGAAAAAGAGTCAGGCGACGCTTCAGATTTCGGATGCCCGAGTATATGCGCATACACCCAAAAGTTATAAAAACTATTTGCTTCATGCACCGTTCGGACTTCGTATCATAGCGTTAATATTGATCATTCTGGTACTTGCCAGACCTCAAACAACAGATAACTGGCAGAACAGCGAGATTGAGGGGATCGATATTATGCTTGCTATTGACGTATCTACCAGTATGCTGGCAGAGGACCTAAAACCGAATCGGTTGGAAGCTGCTAAAGATGTAGCTGCCGAGTTTATAAATGGTCGTCCGAATGATAATATTGGTTTGACATTATTTGCCGGTGAAAGTTTCACACAATGTCCTTTAACAGTAGATCATGCTGTATTGCTGAATTTGTTTCAAAGTATTAAGTGTGGAATTGTAACCGATGGGACGGCGATTGGTATGGGTATTGCTAATGCTGTGACACGTTTGAAAGATAGTAAAGCTAAATCAAAGGTCATCATTTTGTTGACTGATGGTACGAATAATAAAGGGGATATTTCTCCTTTGACTGCTGCTGAGATCGCTAAGAGTTTTGGTATTCGTGTCTATACGATCGGTGTTGGTACGAATGGTATGGCCCCTTATCCATATCCGATAGGAAATACAGTGCAATATGTAAATATGCCGGTGGAAATAGATGAAAAGACATTGACTCAAATTGCGGGAACTACAGATGGAAATTATTTCCGTGCTACCAGCAACTCTAAATTGAAAGAGGTTTATGAAGAAATTGATAAACTGGAGAAAACCAAATTGAGTGTCAAAGAATACAGTAAGCGTCAGGAAGAATATCGTTGGTTTGCATTAGCAGCTTTTCTGTGTATATTACTCGAGGTATTGCTGCGCAACTCAATACTTAAGAAGATTCCATAATATAATGTGATTTCGAGCATAAATTGTAAATCGTAAAATAGTAAATAAAAAGAGATGTTTCGATTTGAAGAGCCTACATATTTATATCTGTTGCTGCTATTACCGTTGTTAGCTGCTTTTTACTTGTATTCTAATTATAGGAAGCGGAAAGCGATTCGCCGGTTTGGTGATCCGATGTTAATGGCACAACTTATGCCTGACGTCTCTAAATATCGTCCGGATGTAAAATTTTGGTTAGTTTTTGTTGCAGTTGGGCTGTTTGCAGTGTTATTGGCACGTCCTCAGTTTGGTTCCAAGCTGGAAACGGTGAAACGTAAAGGGGTTGAAGTAATCATTGCACTCGATATATCAAACTCTATGTTGGCACAAGATGTTCAACCGAGTCGTTTAGAGAAGGCTAAGCGATTAATATCCAGATTGGTAGATGAAATGGAGAATGATAAGGTGGGAATGATAGTTTTTGCTGGTGATGCTTTTACACAGCTTCCTATTACAAGCGATTATATTTCTGCCAAGATGTTTTTAGAGTCAATTAATCCTTCTTTGATATCTAAGCAAGGAACGGCCATTGGCGCTGCTATAAATTTGGCTGCCCGTAGTTTTACTCCTCAAGAGGGAGTAGGGCGTGCTATTGTTGTCATTACTGATGGTGAAAACCATGAAGGAGGGGCAGTAGAAGCAGCGAAGGCGGCAGCAGAAAAGGGGATTCAAGTTAGTGTTTTGGGAGTAGGACTTCCAGACGGTGCTCCGATTCCTGTTGAAGGTACAAATGATTATCGCCGTGATCGAGATGGAAATGTAGTTGTTACTCGTCTCAATGAGGCTATGTGTCAGGAGATAGCTAAAGACGGTAAAGGTATTTATGTACGTGTTGACAATTCGAATTCTGCGCAGAAAGCTATAAACCAAGAGATCAATAAAATGGCGAAATCTGATGTCGAATCAAAAGTGTATACTCAATTCAATGAGCAGTTTCAGGCTGTTGCATGGATTATATTGCTTTTATTGTTAGCCGAAATGTTGATATTGGAACGTAAGAATCCGTTGTTTAAGAACATTCATTTGTTCTCTAATAAGAAGTAATTATGCTTATGTCAAGAAGTAAATATATTCTGTTTGCCGTGTTTGCGTTATTGGCGGCTGGTGCATTTGCACAAAAGGCAGAGAGAGATTATATCCGTAAGGGAAACCGTTTCTTTAATGATAGTGTTTTTGTAGATGCTGAGGTGAATTACCGGAAGGCATTGGAGGCAAATCCTAAATCTACTGTCTCTATGTATAATTTAGGAAATACGTTGTCTCAACAACAGAAGTTTAAAGAAGCTATGGAACAATACGTAGCTGCTGGTAAAATTGAAAAAGATAAGATGAAGCTGGCGCATATTTATCATAATATGGGAGTTTTGTTTCAAGCTGGAAAAGATTACGGACAGGCGGTAGAAGCCTATAAAATGTCATTGCGGAATAATCCGAAAGATGATGAGACGCGTTACAATCTTGCTTTGGCACAGAAATTGTTGAAAGATCAACAACAAAATCAGCAAAACCAAGATCAAAATCAGGATCAGAACAAAGATAATCAGGAAAATAAGCAAGATCAAAAGCAAGACCAGAATAAACAGAATAATGATCAAAAGCAAGATGATCAGCAACAACAGCAACCTCCGAAGCCGGAAAAGAAAGAGAATGAGATGTCGAAGGAGAATGCTGAGCAGTTACTTAATTCGGTGATGCAGGATGAGAAAGAGACCCAGGATAAGGTTAAGAAGCAACAACAGGTAATTCAGGGAGGGCGTCTCGAGAAAGATTGGTAATAATAGAATAAGATAATAAAAACTTCAAAGGAAATGAGAAAACTGATTTTCTTATTGATAACATTGGTAACAGTGAGCACTAATGTGTTTGCCGATAGCAAAATGTCGTTTGCCGCATCTGCACCTGATGTAGTGGTGGTAGGAGACCAGTTTAGGCTGACCTATACAGTGACAACACAGAAAGTGAGAGATTTTCGTGCACCCTCTATCAAAGGGTTTGATGTACTGATGGGCCCTACCCGGAGTACATTCAGTAATACTCAGATCATCAATGGTGCAATGTCTTCAGAAAGTGGGATAACTTTTACTTACATTTTGATGGCAACAACAGAAGGAGATTATTCGATTCCCGGTGCTACGATTACAGCAGATGGAGATCAGATGGTTTCCAATTCGGTAAAAATAAAAGTGCTTCCGCCTGATCAAAACACGGGTGCTGCAGGGGCAACTCAAGGAAATGCTGCTTCGGGTAGATCGGCATCTTCTTCAACAAGTGTATCCAATCAGGATCTTTTTGTTACGGCAACGGCCAGTAAAACTACAGTTTATGAGCAAGAGGCTTTGTTACTGACTTATAAGATCTATACGCGTGAATCACAATTGGGATTTGATAATGTTAAGTTGCCGGATTTTAAAGGATTTCATTCTCAAGAGATAGAACGTCCTGCCAATGCTAAATGGTCTCAGGAACATTATAAGGGAAGAAACTATTATACTACTGTATATCGTCAGTTTGTGTTATTTCCTCAACAGTCTGGAAAATTGGTTATTGAGCCAGCACGTTTTGACGCTTCAATAGCAAAAGCTGTTAGGAGTGCAGATCCTTTCGATGCATTTTTTAATGGAGGAAGTAATGTAGTAGAGGTAAAGAAGACACTTACTACACCTGCTATAACAATTAATGTAAATGCACTTCCTTCAGGGAAACCTGCCGACTTTTCCGGTGGTGTAGGAGAGTTTAATATAACTTCTTCTATCAAGAGTAAGGAAGTAAAAACTAATGACGCAATAACCTTGAAACTGGTTATTTCGGGGATAGGAAATCTTAAATTACTTTCTAATCCGGAAGTTAAGTTCCCGGAAGATTTTGAGGTATATGCTCCTAAAGTAGATAGTCAGGTTCGTTTAACACCTAATGGATTATCAGGTAACCGTGTAATTGAATATTTGGCAATTCCCCGTCATGCTGGTGATTATAAAATTCCTGCCGTGACGTTCTCTTATTTTGATATTAAATCAAAATCTTATAAAACATTGAGAACGGAGGATTATGAAATAAAAGTGGAAAAAGGAGCAGGTAATGCAGACCAAGTGATTGCAAACTTTACAAATAAAGAAGATCTGAAAGTTTTAGGTGAGGATATTCGTTATATAAAGTTGAAAGATGTAACATTGCAACCTAAGGGCAGTTTCTTTTATGGTTCATTTGTATATTGGCTGTTTTATATAATTCCTGCTATAATTTTCATCGTATTGTTTATTGTTTATCGTAAACAGGCTGCAGAAAATGCCAATGTGGCTAAGATGCGCACGAAGAAAGCTAATAAAGTTGCTACAAAACGCATGAAGTTGGCAGGTAAATTGCTTGCGGAGAATAAAAAGGATGCGTTCTATGACGAGGTATTGAAAGCTTTGTGGGGATATATCAGCGATAAACTGAATATTCCGGTATCACGTTTGTCTAAAGATAATGTGGAAGAGAAGCTAAGAAACTATGGGGTGAGCGACGAATTGATTAAGGAATTCCTGGATGCTTTGAATGAATGCGAGTTCGCACGTTTTGCTCCTGGAGATGAAAATCAGGCTATGGACAAAGTTTACACCTCTTCTTTGGCGGTGATGAGTAAAATGGAAAATTCAATAAAACATTAAATTAGAAGAGATTAACATCATGAAAAAAATATTGTTTTTTGCATTTGGAGTATGGATATCGATTGTCTCTTTCGGACAAGGGCAGGCTGTGAAAGATAGTTTGCAGGCCATAGTAGGAGATTCTATCGGTAACAGTTTACAGCAGATTTCTTCCAGTTTAGAAGATGCCACAAAGGCCGAAGGAGACAGTGCATATATGAAGAACGATTATGCTTCTGCTATTCAGATTTATGAAGCATTGTTGAATCGGGGGGAGGCAGCTGATATATATTATAATCTTGGAAATAGTTATTATAAGGCTGGTGATATTGCTAAAGCTATATTGAATTACGAACGTGCGCTGTTGCTTCAGCCGGGTAATGGTGATATTCGCGCGAATTTAGAGATTGCCCGTTCAAAGACGGTTGATAAAGTGGAGCCGGTTCCGGAAATATTTTTTGTATCCTGGACTAAATCATTGATTAATAGTATGAGCGTTGATTCTTGGGCTGTTTGTGGAGTTGTTTGTTTCATATTATTGATTGTATCTCTTTATCTTTTTATCTTCTCTAAGCAAATTGTGCTAAAGAAAGCAGGTTTTATAAGTGGCATTGTTTTTCTGGCTGTAACAATACTGGCAAATGTGTTTGCAAATCAGCAGAAAGATGAGTTGACGAATCGTAATAGTGCCATTGTGATAAATCCCAGTGTAACAGTACGTAGTACTCCAAGCGAAAGTGGAACAAGTTTGTTTATACTTCACGAAGGTCATAAAGTGGGTGTAAAAGACGGTTCAATGAAAGATTGGAAGGAGATACGTCTGGAAGATGGAAAAGTAGGTTGGGTACCAGCTTCTGCTATTGAAATTATTTGAAAATATTGATTTTGTTATATTGATAAAAATCCTCGCATAGATATCTTGTGCGGGGATTTTTTTATTTATCAGTCGCTAAATGCCCCCATTTTTCTAAATTAAGAAAAAAAACAAGTAAATAGTTTGTTTTATCTTTTTTTTTCCTTAAGTTTATAGCGTGATACTGATTCACACTATTATTAACCATTAAATTTATGTGACATGAGGACAATAACATTCAATGAACTTCGTAAGATTAAAGATTCATTGCCCAGCGGTAGCATGCATAGAATAGCTGATGAACTTGGTTTGCACGTCGATACAGTGCGAAACTTTTTCGGAGGACATAATTTTAAAGAGGGTAAGAGTGTCGGAATACATTTAGAGCCCGGTCCGGACGGTGGCTTAGTGATGATTGATGATACTACCGTACTTGACCGGGCTCTTCGCATTCTTGATGAATTGAATATGAGTATGCAAAAGGAAGAGGCTACCGAATCTGTACAGGCATGATGAAATGATATATACTTGTAGAATCCCAATTGAATTAAAAACAATTGGGATTTCTTATTTGTTAAATTCACATATACAATGAAATTTTATGGAAGACAAATTAGTAACTTTGGCCATTCTGACTTACACAAAAGCTCAGATATTGAAGAATGTTCTTGAAAACGAGGGCATAGAGACTTATATCCATAATGTGAATCAAATTCAGCCTGTCGTTTCATCTGGGGTAAGATTACGCATTAAGGAAAGTGATTTACCACGGGCGCTTAAGATAACCGAGAGTTCTGTATGGCTTGCTGAAAGTATAGTAGGAGAGAAGACTCCTAAAGTGGAAGATGATAACGATAGTAGAAAGATTCTGATTCCTGTGGATTTTTCTAATTATTCGATAAAGGCTTGTGAATTCGGTTTTAATTTCGCTAAAGCATATGGAGCTGAAGTATTGTTATTACATGTCTATTTTACGCCTATATATGCGTCGTCATTGCCTTATGGCGATGTGTTTAACTATCAGATCAGTGATGAAGAAACGGTAAAAACTATTTTGCAGAAAGTACATTCGGATTTGAATGCTTTGGCAGATAAAATAAAGGAGAAAATAGCGTCTGGTGAATTTCCTGATGTAAAATATACTTGTGTATTACGCGAAGGAATACCTGAGGAGGAAATTCTGAGATATTCTAAAGAACAACGTCCACGTATCATTATAATGGGTACTCGTGGTAAGAGTCAAAAAGATATTGATTTGATTGGTAGTGTTACTGCCGAAGTAATAGAACGCAGTCGTACAGCTGTATTGGCTATTCCGGAAAATACACCGTTTAAAGAGTTCGGTGCTGTAAAAGAAGTTGCTTTTATAACCAATTTTGATCAAAGAGATTTAATTGCCTTTGATTCCTTTATAAGCGCTTGGAAACCTTTTAATTTCGTTGTTTCTTTGATCTACTTAGCTGATGCAAAAGAAGTCAAAGATACTTGGAATGAAATAAAACTTGCCGGTATTAAAGAATATTTTCAAAAACAATATCCGGAACTTGAAATCCATTATGATGTGGTGAAGAATGACGATTTTCTTAAAAGTTTTGATGAATATATCAAAACGAACAAAATCGATATCATTACATTGACTTCTTACAAACGGAATATATTTGCTCGTTTGTTTAATCCAAGTATTGCTCGAAAGATGATTTTTCATTCTGATACACCATTACTTGTTATTAACGGATGATCGGAAGAATAAAAATAGCTCATCTATAATTATGGAATAATCCTAATTATGTTTAATATATAAAGGCAACTTATTTGAAAAGAATAAGTTGCCTTTATAATTTATGTAGATTGATACTTTATCAAATACTCCTGTTATAGAAAGTTATGAGTAATTTTGAATGAAGATGACCAAAAAAGGCCAATGCAAAATCAGTTGCATCGGCCTTTCTTTTTATTTTGAAGAAATCTTTTTGAAACTGTTATTTGTCATTCATTATTTTTTCAATTTCATCAAATTCCGGTCCCATGTTTAAGTTGTAGTAAACTCTATAAAGCCCCGGTGCCCATAAATCTTTTTGATCGGGTTTTAAGTCTCTTGCTTTTTCATAATAAGGTTTAGCTTCTTCATAGAATTTCTTGATAGTAGCTTGTGCCTCTGCGTACTTAGGATCGTTTACATCAGTAGTAGACTGGTCAGCAAAATCCTGAGCTTTCATTAAAAGCACCAAACCTAAATTAGAATAAGCTTCTGCATATTGAGGATCTACTTCAATTGTCTTTTTATAGAAGTCAATAGCTTGATCATATTCTTTCATATTGTGATACAAGTATGCTTTTACATACAGATATAGCTTGTTGTTAGGGTCTTTAGTCAACATGTCATCAGCAAATTGCATTGCTTTTTCAGGCTGATTTGAACTACTGTAATAGTCAACAAGATTTGCGAAGAAATATTGGTTTTCGGGGAATTTTAAGATACCTTCTTTCAAAGATTCTACCCATTTTGCTGTATCACCTTTGGCTTTCAAAGCGTCTGCCCATAACTGCATGGCAACTGAACCATTGTCTTTGTCCTTAATAGCAATTGGAGCATATTTCAAGATAGCGTCTCTATCCTCTACCCCATTAGCTGCCAATGTAGCATAATAAGCAATCTGTGGTAATAAAGTATCTGTAACTGCCAGATTTTCTTTTTCCAACATAGGATAAGATGCTGATTCTACGTAAGTTCCGAAGAATTTCAAAGCTTCTCCACTTTTGTTAAGGTTAAAGTACTGGATACCGCCATTGATCAGATTCGGACGTTCTACCATCATAGAAGCGGCGTTTGCTTTTCTGTATTTGTTTTTAACCTTACCTTTTTCATTGGGGATTTCAGCCAATTCGTCACATTTCAAAAAGTACTCATACATTTTCAGGATACTGTTGTATGCTTTTAATGTATCATAAGGTTTTCTTAAATAGGCATTTTCCATCTCCTTTTCATTGATTCTCTTTTGGATTAAGCCTGCTACATCCCATGTAGCTGCATCGTCCTTAGTTTCAGGATTAGTCAATGCTCCATTAATCAGCTCTTCGGCTTTCTTAAAATCCGGTTTTACTTCGTTAGCTATGCTTTTGGCTTCTTTTACGCTCTTTTGTTGCGCGAATACAAAACTCACAGCCATTAGTAGAACCATTGAAAATAATACTCTTTTCATGATTGTTGTTTGATTAATTATTAATATT
>OHPW01001137.1_pt1 | contig 15938 bp, 15 predicted proteins | sample 1577771 | NCBI WGS metagenome assembly OHPW01 (sample SAMEA3879608, study PRJEB24766) | human gut metagenome | biome: human-associated habitat; feature: feces | place: USA | collected 1985/1987
GCTCAGACTTGCACCTAGTCTCTTTGGTTCTTTCCCTCGTTAATATTGACAAGTGCATCGCTTCGAATAGCGAGCCCGAGAAGTGCTATCCGACAAAAAGAACTATCGGTAGCTTTCCACGATAGAAAAATGTTAAAAGGACATAATAGAAGCACATCAAACTAAAAACTTTTCCTACGCTTAGCCAGGATGTAATCTTGCATAATTTTCCCTTACCTCTTTTGTAACAAATAACGATTATTTAAAACCCTTCTGTCATTCGCTTGACAAAGAGGTTTTTTTCGTATATAATCATTTTAGCCGTTTAAAGTGACGTAACTTGAAAGCGATAACACTTTAAACGGTCATAATTATTTCTTTTATAAGGGGACAGAAAATGATATTAGCAATACTCATCCTGTACATTCTGTCGGTAGTCGGCATAGGCATATACTGCCGTAAAAAGACTTCCACAGTTAATGACTTCGTACTCGGCGGCAGAAGCGTAGGACCGTGGTTCACGGCTTTTGCATACGGTACATCTTATTTTTCGGCTGTTATCTTTGTCGGCTATGCAGGCAAATTCGGCTGGAACTTCGGACTTGCTTCAACCTGGATAGGCATAGGAAACGCAATACTCGGCTCGCTTCTGCCGTGGCTTATATTAGGCAGACGGACAAGAGTAATGTCAAAGCATCTTGAATCAGCCACAATGCCCGAATTTTTCGGCAGACGCTTCAACAGCAAGGCTATGAAGATAATCTCGGCGATAATCGTATTCGTATTTCTTATCCCGTACACAGCGAGCGTTTATAACGGTCTGTCAAGACTGTTCGGAATGGCGTTCAATATTGATTATTCGTTCTGCGTTATCGGTATGGCGGTAATTACCGCAGTATACGTTATTGTCGGCGGCTATAAGGCAACGGCGCTCAATGACTTCGTGCAGGGAATTATAATGCTTGTCGGAATAGTTGCGGTGATTGCGGCTACGCTTGCCTCAAAGGGCGGCTTCAGCGAGGCTGTAAATCAGCTGTCGCATATCAGCACGGAGGGTACGGCTTCTCCCGAGCTAAACGGCGGATTTGTTTCGTTCTTCGGACCCGACCCGATAAATCTGCTCGGCGTAATTATACTCACATCGCTCGGAACGTGGGGACTTCCTCAGATGGTACATAAGTTCTATACTATAAAGGACGAGCGTTCTATCAGAACAGGTACAATAGTATCAACTGTCTTTGCGCTTGTCGTTGCAGGCGGAAGCTACTTCCTCGGCGGCTTCGGCAGAATATTCGTATCCGATGAGGAGTTTACGCAGATAGGCTCGGACGGAATTATCCCGAAGATGCTCGAATCACTTCCGGAAATACTTATCGGTATTGTCGTTATCCTTGTTCTTTCCGCATCAATGTCAACGCTGTCATCGCTTGTGCTTACATCAAGCTCAACGCTGACGCTCGACCTTATAAATCCGCTTTGCAAGAATAAGCTTGACGAAAAGAAGTCGCTTATAGTAATGCGTGCGTTCATAGCTATCTTCCTTGCAATATCGGTAATAATCGCCCTCAACAAGAACGCTCTTATTTCCGACCTTATGGGCTATTCGTGGGGTGCGCTTGCAGGTGCGTTCTTAGCGCCGTTTATGTACGGACTTTTCTGGAAGGGCGTTACCAAGATAAGCGTTTACGTCAGCTTCGGCGTAGGCGTTATCGGCACCGTACTGCATATGATAATCAAGCCTGCAGGTACTATACTCGGCTTCAACGTTGCATCTCCCGTAAACTTCGGTATGTTCCTTATGGTCGCAGGACTTATAATCGTACCGCTTGTGAGCCTTGTCACACCTAAGATGAAAAAGCTCGAGCTTGACGAGATATTCGCTTGCTACAAGCAGAAGGCTGAGGTAGAGGTAACAGACGCCATACCCGATGCCGAAAAGCTGAAATAAACAGATAAATTTATCCGCACTGCCACTAAATGCTGCACGGCAGTGCGGATATTTTTTATCTTCCTTTTCAAAGCAAAAGCGGAACCACACGGCTCCGCTTCATACTTTTATTGATTACTTATTTGCTTTTCTTCGTCTGCGACTCAGGGGCTGAACCGCAGCTGTGGCATTCGGCGCAGTGACCGCTGCATCCGACGCAGCCGCCGCACGAGAACTTGCCCTTTTTCTTGTCGCTTACCAGCTTGTGAATGATCAGTATGATCACCGCAAGTAAAATTACCGCTACGATTATTGAACCTACAACAGGATCCATAAAGATCACTCCTTTTTATTTCTGAAATAAGACCTTACTTTGTAACCTTGACCTTAACGCCGAGCTTCTTGCTTTCCTTGTAAGGACGAACGAGAAGGTAGATAAGAGCGGCAAGGAGAAGGAATGCAACTATAAGACCGATTATGTCACCTGCACCTGCAAGTGCGCCTGTGAACAGCTTGCCGAAATAGTTTATCATAAGAGCGATTACATAAGCAAAACCGCACTCATAACCGATTGCAAACCAGAACCACTTAGCGTTGTTCATTTCACGCTTGATAGCACCCATTGCGGCAAAGCAGGGAGCGCACAGAAGGTTGAATACGAGGAACGACATACCCGTTACAGCTGTGAAGCTGCTTGCAAGCGTCTGCCATACAGTAGCGTCGCCGCTTCCGTAAAGGATACCCATTGTCGCAACGATATTTTCCTTTGCAACAAGACCTGTAACAGCCGCAACAGTCGCCTGCCAGTCGCCCCAGCCTAGAGGTGCGAATATCCAGCAGATAGCCTTACCGATATTAGCTAAGATACTGCAATCCATCTGCTCTTCAGAGAGCATTGTAAATGCACCGTCTACCCAGCCGAAGAATGATGTGAACCAAACAAAGATAGTTGAAAGGAGGATGATAGTACCTGCCTTCTTGATGAATGACCAGCCACGCTCCCACATTGAACGCAGTACGTTTCCAACTGTAGGAATGTGGTATGCGGGAAGCTCCATTACGAACGGAGCGGGATCTCCTGCGAACATCTTTGTCTTCTTAAGAATGATACCCGAAACGATGATAGCCGCCATACCTAAGAAGTATGCGCCCGTTGCAATCCACGGAGAACCGCCGAAGATAGCGCCTGCTATCATTGCTATGAACGGCTGCTTAGCGCCGCAGGGGATAAATGTTGTTGTCATGATCGTCATACGGCGGTCACGCTCGTTTTCAATTGTTCTTGATGCCATGATACCGGGGATACCGCAGCCTGTGCCGACAAGTATCGGTATGAACGATTTACCTGAAAGACCGAACTTTCTGAAGATACGGTCAAGCACGAATGCGATACGAGCCATATAACCGCAAGCCTCAAGAATAGCAAGCAGAATGAACAGTACGAGCATCTGCGGAACGAAGCCGAGTACAGCGCCTACACCGGCAACAATACCGTCAAGGATAAGACCCTTTAACCAGTCTACGCAGTTAACAGCGTCAAGACCCTGCTCGATAAGTACGGGGATACCGGGTACCCATACGCCGTAGCTTGCGGGATCGGGTTCTTCAAATGCGCTTTCGCCGCCTTCTTCAAAGTACTTAACAGCGTCAAGATATGTGATGCCGAGTGTCGTGTCTTCATCTGCGTTTGCAGGGATCTCCTTGTAGTAAACTGTAAGCTGGCTTACTTCAAGTGTTTCTTCGTCCTCTACATCTATCTGCACTGAAGGATTCTCGCCTTCGGGCTTGTATGACTTGAGCGTTTCAAGAGCAGTACCTGCCTCAAAATCCTCACTGTCAGGCTCTATTGTAACGAAACCGTTAACAGCCTCCAAAGCGTCAGAGTAAGCACCCGATGCGTCCTCATAATCTGCCGAGCCTATTCCGAACAAGTGCCAGCCGTCACCGAACAGTCCGTCATTAGCCCAGTCTGTTGCGGCTGTACCTACCGTTACCATTGAAATATAGTAAACGAGGAACATTATTACAGCGAATATCGGAAGAGCGGCAAATCGGTTTGTAACGACCTTATCAATCTTATCCGAGGTTGTCAGCTGACCAGCCGATTTCTTCTTGTAACAGCCCTTGATAAGCTCAGCTATGTAAACGTATCTTTCGTTTGTTATAATGCTTTCTGCGTCATCGTCAAGCTCTTTTTCAACGTTCTTGATGTCCTCGTCAATGTGAGCCATTACAGCACTGTCAAGATTCAGCTTTTCGATAACCTTGTCGTCACGCTCGAACAGCTTTATAGCGTACCATCTCTGCTGTTCTTCGGGCATATTGTGTACTGCGGCTTCCTCTATGTGAGCTATCGTATGCTCAACAGGACCTGAGAATGTGTGCATAGGAACTGTCTTGCCGTTCTTAGCCGCTTCAACCGCAGCGTCTGCGGCTTCCTTTATTCCCGTACCCTTAAGAGCCGAGATTTCGACAACTTTACATCCAAGCTCCCTTGAAAGCTCCTCAATGTTTATCTTGTCGCCGTTCTTCTTTACTATATCCATCATATTGATGGCAATAACAACAGGAATGCCAAGCTCTGTGAGCTGTGTTGTAAGGTAAAGGTTTCTTTCAAGGTTCGTACCGTCAATGATATTGAGTATAGCGTCGGGACGCTCCTCGATAAGATAGTTTCTTGCAACTACTTCTTCAAGTGTGTAGGGTGACAGTGAATAGATACCGGGTAAGTCGGTAATTACTACTCCGTCGCTCTTTTTGAGCTTACCCTCCTTCTTTTCAACGGTAACGCCGGGCCAGTTACCTACAAACTGGTTTGAGCCCGTCAGAGCGTTGAACAATGTGGTTTTGCCGCAGTTAGGGTTACCTGCGAGCGCGATTTTTAAACTCATCGGGAAAATTCCTCTCTTTCATAAAGCCATAAAAGTCTTAGCTTTCACTAACCATTTAAGTTTATTACCTGATCAAATTGTTGAAACACAGAGATTATTCAACCTCTACCATTTCGGCGTCGGCTTTTCTGAGCGAAAGCTCATAGCCTCTTACCGTTACTTCAACAGGGTCGCCTAAGGGTGCTACCTTGCGGACGTATACCTCTACGCCCTTTGTAAGCCCCATATCCATAATTCTGCGCTTGATAGCGCCCTCGCCGTGCAGCTTGACAACCTTAACGGTTTCTCCGACAGTTGCCTGTTTTAATGTCTTCATCGGTTATCCTCCTCTATAATAAGAATCATATCATGATTCTTTGTGCCATTTCCTTGCTTATCGCAACCCTTGCCTCTTTGACATTCACGATAAGGTTACCGTTTACAGTTGTAACGACTTTTACGTTGCCACCGACTACAAATCCTAAGTTTTCAAGATGCTTCTTGACCTCAGGACTTCCGCCGATTTTCCTTATGATATTTTCGTCACCCTCAGATGCGAGTATGAGCGGCATCATAGAACGTCATCCTTTCTTTTGTTCCGACTGTCTGCTTATAGTCTTGGCTAACCTTATTAGTTAATGCTAATTAAATTAGAACAAGCTAACTTGATTGCCAAATAAAAGGTTAGCACCTGCTAACAAAAAATATTGTACTCACAGCAGAGCGGTTTGTCAAGCAAAAATCAAACCGACTAACGCAAATACAAAAAGTTTGTTTATTCTAACTCAAATCGTTAGTATGTTCTAACTGCTCGTTTGTGAAAATTTCCGAATGCCCGATTTACAGGTGCTGTAATTTTATCCGCAATTTTGTTATTTGCGTTTTTTCAACGCATCGGATATAAGCAACAGCACAGAATGCTCTGCTATAATACGCAATGTAGATTTGTAATCAAAATTTAATCTGTTTTTAGTTTATTAGCCTAAAAATTAAGTAAAAAAATTTAACAAAAACTCTTGCATTTGAAGAATGGCTATGATATACTTAATACAAAGAGCGATTTACGCTTCTTAACGGAAATATGACTTATCAAGGAGAATCAAGTATGAACGTAAAAGTTATCAACGGTACATCATTACCGAACATTCCCTGGCAGGACAGACCCGCAGGCTGTAAGGACGTTATCTGGCGTGCAGACAACAACCCCATAATCCCCCGTGACCTTCTTCCTACCAGCAACTCTATCTTCAACAGCGCAGTTGTTCCTTTCGAGAGCGAAAAGGGCAAGTTCGCAGGTGTTTTCCGTGTTGACGACAAGGAAAGAAACATGGCTATCCACGCAGGCTTCTCTGAGGACGGCGTACACTGGAACCTCAACGAAGAAAAGGTTGAATGGATAAACGACGACCCCGAAACTGCAGAAGCTAACCCCTGGCAGTACGGTTACGACCCCAGATGCGTATGGATCGAGGACAGATTCTGGATTACATGGTGCAACGCATACGGCTGGAAGCCTACAATCGGTGTGGGCTGGACAAAGGACTTCAAGGAGTTCCACCAGTGCGAGAACGCATTCCTTCCCTTTAACAGAAACGGTGTTCTGTTCCCCCGTAAGATAAACGGCAAGTACGTTATGTTCAGCCGTCCTTCAGACAGCGGTCACACACCTTTCGGTGATATGTACCTTTCACAGTCGCCCGATATGAAGTACTGGGGCGAACACAGACACGTTATGGCTCCTATGAAGGGCTGGGAATCACTCAAGATCGGTGCAGGTCCTATCCCGATAGAGACAAGCGAAGGCTGGCTGGTATTCTACCACGGCGTTCTCCAGAGCTGCAACGGCTATGTATACAGCTTCTCAGCTGCTATCCTCGACATCGACAAGCCCTGGAAGGTTAAGTATCGTTGCGCTGAGTACCTTCTCAACCCCAGAGAGTATTATGAGTGCGTAGGCGACGTTCAGAACGTTACATTCCCCTGCGCAGCACTCTGCGATGCTGATACAGGCAGAATCGCTATCTACTACGGTTGCGCAGATACCTGCGTAAGCATGGCATTCACAACTGTTGACGAGGTTGTAGACTACGTTAAGAAGCACAGCAGTGTTTGATTGACAGACAAAGCATAAAACTATCCCCTCCGCAAAAGCGGAGGGGATTTTTGCGTTATATACGGCTTGAGTCCTGCGGATTATATATCCATTATCTCTTTTTCCTCGGCAGTGAGCTTTGAAGCGTATACCTGATACCCTTCTTCTCCGTAACTGTTCAGAACTATATCCATAACCTCACGGAAAATGTACCGCCTTGCTTTTTCGGGATTTAAAAACAGCTTTTTGTCAAGCGTTTCGCCGCCAACCGTGTGACAGCATACATAAAATATAAATTCACGTTTCGCCGTTATCGTGAATTGTTCGCAGTAGCAATTACCTGTGAACGAATAAACCGGCGGAATATCAAGCTCCCGAAAACGTTCTTCGAGAGCCTTTAATTTTTTCGGCACACTTTTATGCTTGGCAGGCTTATCTGTACCGTAAATTTCACGGCACATACTTCTGTCTGAAATATGATTTTTGTAAAGCTGAATGATGACACAGACAAGCGCCATAACCGCTATGACCGAGCCTATTATAAGCAGTACAGCGCCTATCGGTGAATCGGTTATCCTTGAGTCGTTCATATTATACCTCAATGATTGTTAATGCATGTTTGTGCTTGTTGTGTTTGCTGTACTCGTGCCGTTATGTACGGGAACAGTGTAATCCTGCGGCTGAATAGGTGCGCCGCAGTGAGGGCAGGCGTTGCAGCTGCCTACGGTATAGACGCCTCCGCAGTATTCGCAGGATGCCTGTTTCATTACGACAGATTGCGGCTGCGGTGCAGTCTGCTGAGGAGGAGCGTAGTTGTCGTCAAGCGGCACTTCCTTTGCTCCCTTGTATTTCTTTGCGTCAGGTCGGAAGAATACCATAAAGAATGCGTGTATGCAGACGAACAGGAGCATAAACAGTCCTATTCCGAAGGTTTCGCCATAAAATCTGAACTTCATTACAGTAGGAGTAAGTGCGTTAAAGCTGTCGGTGATAGCGTCATTTACCTTTGTTCCCTCGACAAGCAGCCTCTTGTGCAGATCGTTTGTAAAATCGTATGCTACGGATGAAGTAATGATACTGTCGGTATCATCGCCCTGCATACCCTCCCAGTACCAGTTGTTGAATTCGTCGTCGGGATCTTTCGGCTGAGAATACACTATCAGCCAGTGCTTTTCGTCATAGAACTGGTTTACATAAAGCTCATAAGCGTACTTCTCAAGGTTGGTATAGTTATCCTCCCAGTCGGAGTTGTACACAGTCATTACCGCAGGAGAAATACCCGTTGTGTTGAAGAAATCCTCAAGTGCGTCACTGAGCTTCGTTGTATCTCCGAGTACGTTAGCGTCGTCCTGTATAACTATCTGCGAGTTATAATCAACCTTCAGCTTTTCTGGTACGCCGAAAGACGTGAATATCATCAAAAATGCCGCCAGAACAAACGGTACATAGAATATGAGCATTAAAAATCTCAGCTTGCTCGGACCTTTTGAAAGGTCGGTATCCGAGTAGACGTAGTTCGGAACGCCGTTTCTGTAGTAGACGAATCTTCTTGCACCGGGGAAATATGTGCGGCTGGTCCTTATTCTGCTTGAGCCGCCTCCCGATGATGAACGGTGTGACGAGCTGTGCGATGAGGAGGAGTGGTGGCTTCCGCCCCCGTGAGAGCCTCCGCCCGATGAGTGTGGCATATTATACCTTCTTTCGTGTAACTTTTGATATTATTCTACCATAAATTAACCGTCAAATCAAGATATAAAGCTATTCGGAGTGACGGCTGAAAACTGTAAAGCGTTAAAAATCAAATGTAAAGTCGCACGGCAAAAATGTAAAGTCGGTGTATAGTTTGGCTTTGCTATGCGGAATATGCGGCTTTACAAAAACTTTACCGACTTTATACCATTCCTTGCTTTAATGTAAAGCCCGTTGCGACTATAATATGAAATGTAGTCGGGAGGGAAACCGAGCGACAGATAAAAAACGTACATAAACATTATGGAGTATCAGGAAAACTCCGAGGGGTATGACCCTTTAGAAAGGAAACAACATGAACAAGAAATTAATATCACTTATCGCAGGCGCAGCAATAGTTGCTGCAGCAACAGGCTGTTCCCAAACTGCAACAAGCAGCGTAGCAGGCACATCTGCAAGCGAAGCATCATCTACAGCTACAGAAGAGCTCAGCGGCACACTGTCAATGAACGGCTCTACATCAATGGAAAAGGTTATCAAGGCTGTTAACGGCGCATTTATGGAAAAGAACAAGGGCGTAACAGTTAACTTAAACCTCACAGGTTCGGGTACAGGTATCCAGGAAGCCTCAGAGGGCAAGTGCGACATCGGTAACTCATCAAGAAAGCTCAAGGATGAAGAAGCAGAAAAGCTCGACGCTACAGTAGTAGGACTTGACGGTATCGCTCTCGTAGTAAACCCTGTAAACAAGCTCGAAGACATCACACTCCAGGATCTTGCAAAGGTATATTCCGGCGAGATTACAAACTGGAAGGAGCTTGGCGGCGATGACAAGGCTATCGTAGTTATCGGCCGTGAGGACGGTTCGGGTACAAGAGACGGTTTCGAGTCTATCGTAATGGGCGACAAGGAACCCAAGTACGCACAGGAGCTTGAGTCTACAGGTTCTGTTATCAACGCAGTTGCAACAACAGACGGCGCTATCGGTTACGCTTCACTTGCAAACGTTGACGAAACAGTAAAGGCACTTAAGGTCGGCGGTGTTGAAGCTACAGAAGAAAACGTAAAGAGCGGCACTTACGAAGTACAGAGACCATTTATCTGCGCAACACTCAAGGGTTCCGACAACAAGCTCGTTAAGGCTTACCTTGACTTCATTCTCTCAGAAGAAGGTCAGGCACTCGTACTTGCACAGGGTGCAGTTCCCGTAAAGTAAAAACAAGTCGATAATTCCTGTACAGTAAGCACTTTTCCGGTAGCAATCCGTTACCGGAATTTGCTGTATAAGTATGTATAGCCCTGAAAGGATGGTTTACTTGGAAAAGACAAGCGGCGCAGCAGTTGCGGTAGGCTCGGTCGGAAAGCAGAGATCTGCTATAAGAAGTAAAAAATCGGGATTCACAAACGTTACAGAGCGTGTAATGAAGTACATATTTACCGTGTGTGGGATCACAGCGGTAGCGTGCGTCCTGATGATAACAATTTATATGATAATATCGGGTGCTCCCGCCATAGGAAAAATCGGATTGACCGATTTTCTGTTCGGTGATACTTGGTACGCAAAAAAAGAACAGTTCGGTATCCTCCCGCTGATTCTCACATCGGTATTCGGTACTCTCGGTGCAATAGTGATCGGTGTTCCGATAGGACTTCTCACAGCGGTGTTCCTATCCGAGCTTGCACCTAAGGCTATGAAGAACGTAGTAAAGCCTGCGGTCGAGCTTCTTGCGGGTATCCCGTCGGTTATATACGGTTTGCTCGGCGCAAATCTTGTAAAGCCGCTTATGTACGCACTGGAGGAGGTCATTTATGCTAATGATCCTACACATCAGTTCACAGGCGGCGCAAACCTCGCAAGTGCCATAATCGTACTTGCCATAATGATACTCCCCACTATCATAAACATTTCGGAGAACGCAATATCCGCCGTTCCTTCCGAATACAGAGAGGCAAGCTACGGACTGGGAGCAACCAAGATACAGACTATCTTCAAGGTAGTTATCCCCGCCGCAAAGTCGGGTATTGCGTCCGGTGTCGTTCTCGGTGTCGGCAGAGCAATAGGTGAGGCTATGGCTATTATCCTTGTTGCAGGCAACAGCGCAAATATGCCGGAGTTGTTCTCATCGGTAAAATTCCTCACAACAGGTATCGTTGCCGAATTCCCGTATTCGAGCGGACTTCACAGAGAGGCGCTCTTTGCGATAGGACTTGTGCTGTTCGTGTTCATTATGATAATAAATCTGATACTCAACGGCATTCTCAAAAAGGGCGGCAAAAAGGAAAAAGCGGCAAAAACCGCAGGAAAGGCGTGATAGATTATGGCAAAAGCAGTTACGAATTCTCTTACTAAAAAGCGCAGAAGAGTAAGCGACATAGTGCTGAAGGCTCTGATTTTTCTTTCGTCCGGCATAGTCGTTGCGCTGACGCTCGGTATGATTATATACATAGCCGTAAAAGGCACAGAGGGAATGAGCCTGAACTTCCTTACAACTCCGGCGTTCTCATATCCTTATGAAAACTACGGCGTACTCGGCAATATAATTAATACACTTTATCTTGTAGTGATTACGCTTATCATCGCAACACCTGTCGGTGTAGGTGCGGCAATATATCTTACCGAATACGCAAAGCAGGGCAGACTTACAAGAATTATCGAATTCACTACCGAAACGCTTGCAGGTATCCCCTCAATCATATACGGACTTTTCGGCAGTGTGTTCTTCTACAATATCTTCAAGGTAAACTACTCACTGCTTACAGGTGCGCTGACATTGTCAATAATGGTACTGCCCACCATAATCCGTACCACGCAGGAGGCGATAAAGACCGTTCCTATGGGCTACAGAGAGGGTGCTGTCGGACTTGGCGCACCTAAGTGGCATACTATAAGGACCGTTGTTCTTCCAAGCTGTATAGACGGTATACTGACCTCAGTAATCCTGTCCATAGGCAGAATAGTAGGCGAGTCTGCGGCGCTTATCTTCACAGCGGGTATTGCCGCTGAGGTAGGTATAAATTCGCTCGGCGATATTTTCGGCAAGGTGATGAATCAGGGCGGCTCGCTCACTGTTCAGCTTTACCAGTACGCACAGCGTGGCGGTGCCGAAATGAAGTACGCATTCTCTACAGCGCTTGTACTGCTTGTAACAGTGCTTATAATCAACATATGCGCAAAGCTGGCCGCTTACAGAATAAGAAAGAAACGCTCGGTATAATGCCGTAAAAAGAAAAGAGGATAAACAATGTCAGATATAATCGTACCTCAGAGCGATGTGAAGCTCTGTACAAGAAATGTAAATCTATATTACGGAGAAAATCACGCTCTCAAGGACATAAACCTTGATATAAAGACAAATAAGATAACCGCCTTCATCGGTCCTTCGGGTTGCGGCAAATCCACATATCTGAAAAGCCTTAACCGTATGAACGATCTGATACCGGATTGTAAGATAATAGGTCGGTTCCTGCTTGACGGCGAGGACATCTACGCTGACGGCGTTGATACTAACGTACTGCGCCGCAGGATAGGAATGGTGTTCCAGAAGCCCAACCCCTTCCCGATGAGCATTTACGATAACATAGCATACGGACCGAGAGTACACGGCATAAAGAGCAAGGCAAAGCTTGACAGGATAGTCGAGGAGAGCCTTATCGGTGCGGCTGTTTTTGACGAGGTAAAGGACAGACTTCATAAATCCGCACTCAGCCTTTCGGGCGGCCAGCAGCAGAGAATCTGTATTGCAAGAGCAATCGCCGTTCAGCCTGAGGTCATCCTTATGGACGAGCCTACATCGGCGCTCGACCCTGTATCGACGCTTAAAATTGAGGAGCTTATGAACACGCTCAAGGAAAAGTACACGGTAGCTATTGTAACTCACAATATGCAGCAGGCAACAAGAATTTCGGATTACACGGCCTTCTTCCTTGTAGGAGAAATGGTCGAGTACGCACCGACAGACGAACTGTTCTCACGTCCCGTTGATAAGCGGACGGAAGATTATATCACAGGACGTTTCGGTTGATTTTATACGTTATGTGTGATATTATATTAGAAAGGGCAAACAGAAATGAGAGAAACATTTGAACATAAGCTCGGAAAGCTGAATAACGACCTTATCCGTATGGGCGGAATGATAGAGGAGGCAATAGCTTCAGCTGTCACAGCACTGCGTGACAGCGATGCCGTTCTTGCAAAAAAGGTAGTAGACGGCGACAGAGCGGTAGATGAGGAAGAGAAGAACATCGAGAGCCAGTGCCTGTCAATAATACTTCGTGAACAGCCTGTCGCAAGAGATCTCCGTAAGGTTTCTGCGGCGCTCAAAATGGTGACTGATATGGAGCGTATAGCCGACAATGCCGCAGATATTGCGGAGATCAGCCTTACCGCAGACGTATCCGCTATTATGCACATAGTAAAAGAGATTCAGACTATGAGTGAAAAGGTAATAATAATGGTTTCGCACTCTATAGATTCATTCGTAACAACCGACATGGAGCTTGCGAATGAAACGATAAAGGCTGACGATGAGGTTGATGAGCTGTTCGTTTCTATAAGGAACCGCATAGTAGAACTTATAAAGAGCGAGCATTGCAGCGGCGATGTTGCGGTCGATGCCCTTATGATAGTGAAATATCTTGAAAGAATAGCCGACCATGCGGTAAATATCTGCGAGTGGGTCGAGTTCTTCAAGACGGGAGAATACAAGAATACCCGTATTATATAAACTTGGAGGCTGATACAATGGCTGAACGTATCTATATAACTGAGGACGACGACAGTATAAGAGAGCTTGTGACGGTAGCTCTTTCGGCTTATTCATACGAGGTGGAGAGCTTTGTCAGTGCGGAGGATTGCCTTGCCGCAACCGAAAAGCAGGTGCCGGATATATTCCTGTTCGACATACGGTGTGCAGGCAGTGAAGATTCTTCGTGAAAACGAGCAGACAAAGAATACGCCTATACTTATGCTGACAGCAAAATCAGCCGAGATAGACAAGGTGTTCGGGCTTGAAAACGGCGCAGACGATTATCTCACAAAACCCTTCGGAATTATGGAGCTTGCCGCAAGAATAAAGGCGCTTTTAAGGCGTTCCGGCAGAAGCACATCAGACAGTGCTTCCGATAAGATTACGGCAGGCGGCATAACGGTAAACACATCTCTCAGAGAGGTGAGCCGTGACGGCAGACCGATAGAGCTTACGCTGAAGGAATACGAGCTTCTTTTGTATCTTATTAAGAACAGGGCAAGAGTTGTCAGCCGTGAGGAGCTTCTCACGAAAGTGTGGGGCATAGATTTTGTCGGTGAAACAAGAACGCTCGATATGCACATAGGAACGCTCAGAAAAAAACTCAGCGATGATGCCGAGAACGCTCATCTTATCAAAACGGTAAGAGGAGTAGGCTACAGATTTATAGGAGAATAACAGGAGGACGTACAGATGAAAAAAGCACTTATAGTACGTTTTCTTATAGTAATTGCGATAGTTATGTCGGTGTGCGTTGTATCTGCTACCGCACTTCTTTCAAGCACGGAGCAGAACGTCAGAAAAAGCGATATGCTGACTTCTCTCGGACTTATCCGTGTGATATATGAGGACGAAACCGACCACGACTATGACCTTGCGAACAGATTAAGCTCACTTGTCGGCAACGCCAGAGTGAGCTTTATCAATAAGGACGGAACTGTATTTGTAGATACCTATATCGACGGTGAGCCGGACGATAACCACAGTACCCGTGAGGAGATAAAGCAGGCAGAACTTACAGGAAGCGGAGTAGCCGTAAGATACTCAAAGACGCTCGGCAAAAATCAGATTTATGCCGCTATGAAGGTTAAGGACGACGATATAATCAGAATAAGCTACAATATAAACAGCTATATGGATTTTGCGTCAATGTTCATAGCGCCTATGCTGATAGCCGCCGCAATAGGCATAATAGCAGGGCTTATAGCGGTGAGAAGTGTCGCCCGCCAGATAATGAAGCCGATAAACAGCATATCAAAGGCTATGAGCGGTATGAAATATGTCGGTGACGAAAAAATCTCTGCGGAGCTTGACGAGATACCCTCGCACAAATACCCGGAGCTTGATGAATTTGTCACAATGTTCAATTTTATGCGTAAAAGCATACAGGATAATATGAAGACGCTTGAAAACGAGCGTGAAAAGGAACGCTTCATACTTGAAAGCCTTCAGGACGGTGTAATTCTATACGATAACGATCTTTCGGTAATTTCGATAAACCGTGCCGGGCTTAAGCTGCTCGGTGCTTCTGAGGAAAGCGGCGCCTTGACCGTACCCGAGCTTGCAAGAAAGCCCGAGATAATCAGCGGAGCGGAAAAAGCGGCAAACGAAGACAGGACGGTAACAATAGAAATCACCGTTGACGGAAGAATCTTGCTCGTGCAGATATTCCCCGTATCCAAAAGCGGAATAGATGCAATGCACGGCGGACTTATGGTTATCCGTGACGTTACCGACAAACGTATGTCCGAACAGCTCAAAGCCGATTTCTTCGCAAATGCCGGTCACGAGCTGAAAACGCCGTTGACGGCAATTTCGGGCTTTGCCGAGCTTCTTGAAAACGGACTTGTGCCTAAGGATAAGAAGGACTATTACATCGGAAAAATTCTTACCGAGGCAAAGAGAATGTCAACAATCATCAGCGACATTCTTGAAATATCCTCCCTTGAAAATAAGACCACAGCCGAGGAAGTGACCGACTGTAAGCTGTCCGAGATATGCACAGCGGTAAAGGAATGTCTGGAGCCTGCGGCTTGCGCAAAGAATGTCACGATAGAACTGTCAGGCGACAGCTTTACCGTCCGTGCCGCATACAAGCATATATACGAGCTTGTCGAAAACATAGTCAGCAATGCCATAAAGTACAACAAGGACGGCGGCAGAGTAGAGATAACGCTTCACAATGTGGGTGAAACAGGCTGTATCTATGTAAGGGATAACGGCATAGGCATCCCTAAGGAGTCGCTTAATCGTGTATTTGAGCGTTTCTACAGAGTGGATAAGGGCAGAAGCACCAAAGAGGGCAGTACCGGTCTGGGTCTTTCCATAGTAAAGCATATCGTCAACTGCTACGGCGGCACGGTGACGCTTGACAGCGAGCTTGGCAAGGGAACGCTTGTCTGCGTAAGACTGCCGATCGTGAAGAATATAATGGAGTAATCTCTTAGTTTATAGAAAAATTGCTATCTTTGCTAAAAAAGGTTGAGGGGCGTAGCCCCCAACAGGGACTAGGGGCGGTAGCCCCAGCGAAATAGCCCCGGCACAGATGCCGGGCGTGTATGCCCAAGGGCTTTGCAAGGACGCAAAGCCAACCAAGCATACACAGCCTTTCACGGGGGAAAGGGGGCAGGGGGATA
>OHPW01001144.1_pt1 | contig 15843 bp, 8 predicted proteins | sample 1577771 | NCBI WGS metagenome assembly OHPW01 (sample SAMEA3879608, study PRJEB24766) | human gut metagenome | biome: human-associated habitat; feature: feces | place: USA | collected 1985/1987
ATTTACAAAATATAAGGGCTGTCTTATTTTTTTTACTTTGAGACAGCGTTTTATGTCTAATTACATATCAGTTTAGAAATATGATTATCTATTTTTATTATATATATTCCGGGAGATTTTATTGGAATCTCATTCCAGCCTTTATCACAGAGTATACTCAAAATTTGTCGTCCTTCAATACTGAAGATTTCAACCAATTGCTTGTCTTTATCACTCTGTACATAGAGGTTTCTTTCTGAAGTATAGAATTTTATGGAATCTTCTTGTTGGCGAGTGATCGTTGTAGATGTTCGTTTTTCGGTTATTGTAAAATCATCTACCAAAGCTTCTGAAGTACCAATGTTTACAATTCTGAATCTGACAGGTGCCGTGATTTCTTCATCTATGATATAGGTATTCATTTTATTCTCTGTCAGGGTAATAGTTGATCCATATGTTACCCAATTGCTGCCATTGTCTTTGGATATCTCTATTTTAATTGTTTGCGGGGGGGAAGTGGCTGTCTTTTTCCCGGCAATGAGGCTAACGGATTTTATATCTTCAAGAGTATTGAATTCCATTTCTATTTTTCCTCTTTTAATAGAAGCTACCCGTAATCCGTTTCCCATATTGGTTTCTGTAGTGGCGTAAGTTATTGCATTTGAGAAGTTCCAACTGCCCAGTATTCCGCTTACGTTTTCTTGATTCCAGTTAGGTTTGGAGATACTTTCAAAAGTTTCTACCAATCGATTGTATGAGGTTTTGTTGACAGTGAAAGATATTATATTATTTTCTTCTTTAATATTCAAAAGGGAGGTTTCCGTAGGAGTACCGGTCCAGCTTCTTAGGGAAGGGGTTGTGTCATCTGTCAATGATTCACGCTGGGTTGTTCCGGGAAAAGTGTTCCCTCCTCCATCTGCCAATGAATTATTGGCTCTTATAAGTTCATAATATACGTGATTGGGGTTATTGTTAATGGTATTCTGTATCCATACATTCGGATTAGTTGAATCTACTCGAAAAACCAACATACCTTTTCCTGGCAAGTATTTGTCCCATCCCTCCTGAATTCTGTTTTCCAGAATAAAAAACTCTTTGGGTACTGCTGAATTTATGCGGAAGCTTTCATTAGAGGTAGTCAATGGAGGTAAAGTATAATTTCCCGATTCTTTTATTAATTCAGGCGATGCCCAACCAATGGCATAACGTTCGAAAGCAGAGTAGCTACAGGGGGTTCTTCCATTATTCAGATATCCTCCGCTTGCCATTAAAGACCAATTGCCCGGATGCGGTGCAGAACCATTTTCTTCATAGTCGGTATCGTAAAAATCCGGTAACCCTAATACGTGGCTAAACTCATGACAGATAGTGCCTATACCGTCTCTGATCTTATTATTCTCTCTTCCGGCCAGTTCTGTAGAGCATGCATAGCGATTACAATAAACTCCGTCCAATTTTACACGACTGTAATTTAAAGCATAAGCATGAGGCCAAATGAAATCAGCATTATTTCCTGCATGAGATCCTCCTCCTGCAAAAATTACATATATCATATCCACTTCTCCATCATCATTTAAATCATAATTAGAGAAATCTACAAATTGGTCTGCTTTTATGCAAGCATCACGAACTAAAGCCTGTCCATTGTCTGATCCCAATGCATCTGTTTGTTTATAGTCTAAGGTTACAGGACCCACAATATCAAACTGCGGTTCGAATATTCCTCTTGAAGTATCATAGAAGTAATCTCTTACGCTACCGGTAAAATCATCTTCTCGATAATTGGGTTGATTGATGGTCGCATCGAATAATTCTCTTGAATTATTGGGCAAGAATGAGCGGTCGGTAAATTGAGCCAGAATAATAATTCCTTTAAATGGTGTTGAAGAAATTCGTTTTAAACTGTTCTCTCTTATCAAAGAATTTGCCAGAGAACGGCTGAGCTTGGGCTTTGATTGCCTGGAGTGTAAATACCGTTTGACGGAATTTAAGAAGAGAACTTCATCATTGCTACGTTCAGTCGGATCTTTCGCTGTATATTTTCCGGGAAGGATATTTTCATCATGATTTTGTACTGCATATTTGTAAAAACCATCTGGAGATTTTATAATTGTATATCCATCTGTTGTTGTTATAAAATGTAAGAATTCATCTCCATGCAATTTTGCATGAAATTCTTTTCCGTCCGGTTGTTGTAGCTTAAAAGGCGTCGGATCAGCAGGTATTGCCCAGATATTTCCTACCTGTGTGATGAGGAAACAGATAAGAACCCAATTTAATATATTACGGAAATTCTTCATAATAAATAGGTGTGTTTTGCGATTTAGGGAAATAAAATAAGGCAGGCCTCTTTGCCTGCCCTATTATTAAATTTGAATAGCTCTACTATTGTTATTCTATCGGTGCGAATAACGCATTGGCTTCTACATGTGAAATCATAAGAGCATAACCCGTTTTTTCAGCTTTATGCCTGATATAGATATAACATACTTTATTCTCGAAATCAGATAAGTCCACAGTGTGCATTTTGTTTACAGTATCTTTATTTAGAGTAGCTTTATAATAAATTTTAGCTGCATCGGCCTGCTCTTTTGTTTCGATAGGTGATTCGGATGCGATAATTTCAAAAGAGTCAAAATAGATATCACTCGTTTGAACCGGCATTGCTCCGTACGAATAGGGTAAAAACGTAAATTCCGGAAATACACCGTCTGTAAAATCGGCAGTACATTCTATCAAGTCATCAGCAGCTAAGAGAGCGCCAGTATTGCCATCTATTGACCAAAGAAGCATTGCAAAAGATGCGTCATTAACTAATCCCAACTCCCAAGAACTTACGTTTCCGGCTTGAAAACCATCATCGGCACCGAGATTTATAAATGCCAAATTTTGGAGGAAGCTGGTAGTACTAAAGTTTTCATATACAACCGGGGCTCTATCCCAAGCCTTATCTGTTGTCAGTTTCTTAGCTTCTCCAAAAGCTACCCCTTCACGGTTCTGTGCATATGCACAATAATAGTATTCTTTTTGTGCTTCCAGTTCTTTTATAGTTACCACGTTTGTTTCTCCTACTTTGCGTGAATTCGATGGATAAACTACTCCATGAATTAAATCTAACTGATCTTGTGAGGTGGCCAGTACTATACCTTGCTGTATGACGGTATCCAGTGCATTGTTACTCGTTGTTTTCATACTCAGCTTTAGTGCTGTGCCATAGTTACCTAATGCTTCACCCGTTTCAACTATTGCCAATTTACTGGAGTCGAAAACCGGATTATAGTCTTCTTTCTTTTCTTCGCTACATGCAGCAAACAAAATAGAGACACAAGCAAAGGAAAAGAATATATTATATATCTTATTTTTCATAATCTTGTTTTTATCATTATACAATTTTCTCATTTTTCCTTATTTAAGGATTTTGATCGGCTTCTGAGATAGATTCGTTCTCTTGAATTTCTCTTAATGGAATCTGGTATAAGAATTTCCAATCGCCGGCTTCTATTTTTAACTTGGCTGCATCAAAATAGTTAGATCCTGCATAAGTACGGTCCACTCCTTTTTTCAAGCGTAAATGGTCATATAGCGCAAAGCCTTCGCCCCAAAGTTCCAGGCGTCTTTGGGTATATACATCGTCTACTGTGACAGATGCTTTATTCCATGACGGGTTTACCATTAAGTCTTTCAATACAATGGCGGCTTCTGTTCCTTTATTCAAGTGCGCGAGAGCTTCTGCTTCTGTAAGATACATCTCGGATACGCGCATAAATACATTATCGGCCATCCAACTGGCAGCATATTTAAATTTCAAGTTAGTATAAGGAGGATATATTGCCGTTGCGTCTTCGGGACTAACGAATTGAGCCAGACGGGCATCTGTCGAAGAGAAGTTACTATACAGTTTTGCATCCATCTTTATATAATAACCACTTTTGCCACCGTAGCCTATACCAGTAGTGCAAATCCATGAAGAGAATGATGCAAATCCCAAGATATTGTCATTTGCTGTTGTTACATCCATTCCCCACATCCATTCTTTGTTATTAATTTCATTAAAACCGTCGGTGGCAATTTCAGTTGTATTCATCAAAGAATACCCACTTCTGGCAGCTTTTGCCATATCAATTGCTTTTTGCCATTCGTTCATTACTAAATATGTACGCGAAAGTAGACCTTGTGCCACACTTTTATCAATCCTTCCTTTATCTGTACCTCTATCCCATCCATCCAAGAAATTGATGGCTTTCAGATAGTCTTTCTCTATTTGATCGTACACGTCTGCCACAGGGACACGACCTCTACGGCTTTCCCCTTCGGATGTAGTGATGATCAAGGGTACACCCGGTTGATTTTCATTACCTTTGTAAGTCTGTTGATACATCTGAATCAAATAACTGTATGATAAGGCTCTGAATGTCAACGCTTGTCCTTTAATCGCATGTAATTCCGCATCAAGGCTTTCATCCGGAATTTTTTCAATTATCGCGTTGGCATTATTAACCATCGTATAAAAGAAATTCCAATATCCGAATGTGCGCACATAAGGTTCGTCGCGATAATCGAACAAGTGATCGAATTTAAACCATCCGTTTACGTGCAGAGCCATATCGTCGCTCATGATATCGCTCATCAAAAAGAAACTTTGAAAACCATAATCACAATGTTGATATTGTCCGTCTGTACCCGATTTGGTTTGAAAGTCTGCATATAATCCTTTTAGTAAGGGTTCTACTATGGTTACTAATTTATCCGGATTATTTTTCGCCAGTTCATTCATTGCATCTCCGGTTGCTACATCCGTCGGATTAGTTGTTAGGTAGTCCTCTCCACAAGATACAACTGTGGCAGCGAATAAGGCTATTATTAATGATTTTATAATCTTCATATCCTGCATTTATTTAAAAGTTAATGTTGAAGCCAAAAGATACAGAACGGATTGCTGCATAAACTCCGTAATCAATAGTACCGTCCAGATTCTGTCTGGGATCAAGCCCTGTACGTTTTGATAAAAGCCAAACGTTATCAGCTACAGCAAAAAGTCTTAATGATTCGATTCCCAATTTTTGTGTATACATTTTTGGGAAACTATATCCTAATGATATATTTTTGATATTGAAATAATCACCTCTTGTCAAGAATCGGTCGGACATAGCCGAAAGATTCTGAGTACTCAATTGTACTCTTGGAACAGTTGCTTGTGGATTTTCCGGAGTCCATCTTCCAAAGATGTCAGTTGACCAGTTTGAACCTTCTTGTCCACCGCCCATCAATGAAGAGTAGCCGCTATCATATACATAACCTCCGATAGAGAAAGCTGTGTTGATATTCAAGTCAAATCCATAGGCTGTTAAAGAAGTTGATAGACCGCCGTATACATCGGGTAGGGACGATTTGCCGGTTTCGTAACGTGTTGCATCATTAGGGTTGGCTGTTGTTGTAGTGCTTACATTCCCATCTTTGTCTGTTACATCACGATAGTACAATGCTTCACCTGTGTTAGAATCCACACCTGCATATTTGTACATGTACCAGTCATAGATTGTACCTCCTTTTTTTCTCCAGATATTTCCTGTTGCATATCCATTGGGATCCTTGCCGGTTGCTAACTTAGTAATTTCATTTTTATAATGAGTAAGATTTAAGCTAACGTCCCATTTTATATTATTTGACTTGATAATATTAGCATTCAGTTCTACTTCGACACCGGTGTTTTTCATGTCCATATCATTCACCCATAATACATTAGGAGAACCTTCTGATGGAGCAAGCGGTTTGCCGTAAAGCAAATCGGTCGTTTTTTTGATGAAGAATTCCACGCTTCCTGTAATGCGATCTAAAAAGCCGAATTCTGCGCCGATATTAAAGTTGTTACTCTTTTCCCAAGTGATTTCTTTATTTCCTCTCCATACTTTTACACCACCAGGTTTTCCATCTTGTGCAACAACTTCGTATTGATCCATATAAGGCGTATTATTACCGATATTATCATTTCCTTGTGTACCATAACTTGCTTTTAATTTCAGATCTGTCAGGAAATCCACATCTGCCAACCAACTCTCTTCTTTCATTCTCCAAGAGGCGCCGGCTGACCAGAAGTTTCCCCAACGATTGTCCGGATGAAATTTAGAAGAACCATCACGGCGGTAACTTCCACTTAGATAATATTTATCATTATAGTCATATTGAACGCGACCGAAGAAACCTTCCAGACGATAATCGTTTTTATATGAAGAGGCTGATTTTATATCCGCACCGTTGTTTAACTCCGGATTTCCGGGCATATAAAATTGTTCTTTTCTGGCTCCAAGATAATTTACGTTATCTGCTTTAACTTCATGTCCCAGCAACACGTCTACATTGTGGCTGTTAAATCTATGAATCCAAGACAATAATTGATTGGTATTGAGTACAAAATATCTTTGAGATTCTTTTGTGGAACGTCCGTTTACATCTTTTGCATCACCTGCAATCGGTGTTTGGAATACAATTTTATTAGTAGTGAAATTATCAATACTCAAATTGGCTGTGAATTTGAAATCTTTGAGGAATTTAACCTCGCCATATACACGTGCGCTTAAATTGTCTACAGTTGTTTCACGAATATCGTTTATCATCGTATTATACGGGTTTGTACCTGTATTGTACGGTCTTTTACGATCTCCGTCACCCCAGTCTAACAGGTTTTCTCCCGTCGTTGGGTTGGTCATGATATTTCCCTGCGCATCACGTTCCCAGATCGGATAAATAGGTGCAATACCTTGTGCAAAAGAAAACATGCTTGAAGCGTATGAGCTTGCAATAGTTGCATTCGTTGATGTTTGACCATAAGCTACATTAAATCCTGTTTTTAACCAGTCGTTAGCCTGATGGTCTAAGTTGATACGTCCTGAATAACGTCTGAAATCGGAATTACGAAGATATGATTCGTCATCCAAATAGTTTAATGAAGCAAAGAATGTTGTTTTCTCATTACCTCCGCTAAGTGATAGATTGTACTCTTGGCGTAAGCCATTTTTGAATGGATCTTTCTGCCAGTCGTCATGATATAGTAGTTGGGCACTTGGATTCAAACGTCCTGTCACCGGATCTATTAACATATCATTGGCTACATTATAACTATTGTATCCTAAACGATCTATAAGAGTTTTTGATGCGTAGATACCAGCTTGGAGTGGCTCTAATCCTAAGGTTCCGTACATTGCTTCATGCTTGATAGCTTCCCAAAACATCTCATAATACTCACCTTCATCCCTGATAGTGTTATATGGTTTTACGGCTCTTGAATTAATACCCCATTTAGCTTCTAATGATATTTTTGTTTTACCAGAATTACCTTTTTTTGTTGTGACAATGATAACTCCGTTGGCACCACGAGCACCATACATAGAGTTTGCTGCTGCATCTTTCAATACAGTCATGGACTCGATATCCTGATTATTTATGGAGTTTAGAGAGCCTTCATAAGGAACACCGTCTACTACGATAAGCGGGGCCTTGGATGCTGATATGGAGCCTACTCCACGTACATAAATTGAAGATGAAGATCCGGGCTGACCCGAAGATGAAGTGGTCTGTACGCCAGCTACAGCGCCTTCTAATGCTTTAGAAAGGTTGGAAACTTGCATCTTTTCGATCTTGTCTTTTTTCACAGTACCGGCAGAACCTGTGAATGAAGATTTTTTGGCAGTACCGTAAGCTACTACCATTACTTCGTCAATTACTTGTGAATCAGACTTTAATATCACCTTTACAGTCGGTTTGATCGCCACTTCCTGTGTCTGCATTCCGATGTAAGAAATTTGCAAAGTCTTTGCAGAACTATCAGTATGTTATTATACTGATATACATATAGATACAAAAATAAGAAGAACTAATAAAACAATATTAGAAAGAATGTAACTTGTTGAAAATAAAAAGATTAATTGTTTTGTAGTAAAATTTCGTTTTAGTCATTTCTACTATTATAGTACTTTGTTTTTAATACAACTATCTGTATTATTGTGGATTACAAATGATTTATCTTATTGGTGTCGTATTAAATATATACTTTTAAGTCACTAATAATATATCCGTTACTAATTAATTTACTTTATAAATGAGCAGAACAATAAAAAGAGTAACTATCGAAATGCGATAATTACCCTTTCTTTTATGTAAGATATTATAAACGTTATTCGTTTATATCCTCCTTAAATCAGCAATCAATTCTTAATAAATTTAGCGGAACTAACTCCTTCGGTAGTAATTACCTTTAGTATATATATGCCGGAATCATAATCTTCGCATGAAAAATTGAACTCTACGTTTTCCGGGCATTCGATTTCCTTTTGTAATTGTCCTTTCATATCATAGATCATCAACATTGTCATTGTTACAGGAGATTTTATAAAAATCCGGTTATTATCATTTGTGACGATAACATTCGATATATTATTCTGTTCCGTTTTTTTCAGACCTGTTCCTCCTGCTTTTACTACAATTTCTGTAGTTACATCCCGACCTCCTTGCACTTGACTCCATGTTTCAACATCATTTGCACGATACATTAACCAAATCCGATCACCGCTTTCCGGGGTTTTGGTAATGGTACAGGTGAGCGAATATCCGCTACCGGGCATACTTCCACTACTACCATCCATTGCCTCCAATTTAGAAATGGCATGTTCTCTGGATATAAACTCTTTTACATCCCCATTCTCGCCAACCAATGCTAAAGCTATGGTACCGGCAAAATTGCGAAGACCATAATTCGCTATAAACGCAGCCATTACATCAAACTGAGTATTAGGTAAGAATTTTGTTTCTGTCGTAGATAATCCGCTATAAGTAACTCCACCTGAACTCCCTTTAAAAAAGGCCAGCATATCACGATAGCTTGAACCGGTTTCAGCTTTCTTTATACCTACTATTGCATTTTGTCCGATAGAAAATCCTCCGCCGGAATTACCTCCTATACCTTGTTGGTCAGGCTCCAGCGTTGATAATAAATAATACCCGTTAGCTGTGCCGCCCCATCCCCAATTTACATGATACCTATCGGCTTTGTAACCATCAAAAACAAATTGATGCCCCTCACGTTGGCTATTACTTCCACCATAAATCACAGGGCGGCCGGTATTTAATTCCGCTTTTAACAGAGCATCCCACTCGTTACTTGTGTACCATTCCTTTTCCAGTACAGTCATACTTTTATCATACTTCATATAATCTACCATTCCCCGGGCGGCTATCAAAGTGAAAGCTCCACTTTCTTTAGGTGTATAATCCATCTGGGAAAGCACACCACAGTGATACATCAACCTTGCCACCTGATTGGCTTGCGTCGGAGTATAAACACCTTCTTCATAAATATCCGGCATATTGTCCCAATCGTAAGTTACCGTATAATTTGCAGAAACGGTTCTTTCATAAGTCCGTGTCGTATATGAAAATGTAGCGCCATTTCCTTTATCCGGCCAACGGTTATATTTCATGACGATAGCCAATGCAGTTGCTACACAACCCGTTGGAGCTATAATCCCATCTATCGGCGGACACATTTTGTTATAAGGAGTGCCTTGGTTCCATAGAGCGGTCTCCAACAGCACTTCATTTTCTGCATTGTCTGATAAGTATCCATTTTCCAAACTGTTCCACAGTGCTGTTATTGATGCAGACGGAACCCTATTTTGTGCTCTGCTCCAATTAATCTCTTCCCGATAGTATGTCATCCAGTTTTGTAAATTAGATGGCATGTTTTCAACCTCAAATTTTCCAGTATTGCTGTATGCCAATACAGGAACTGCCACATCATCACCGGCAATAATAACAAATCCTCCTTGAGGAATACGATTGAAAACATGAAAGGCCGGTATGGCATCAGCACGCGTTTGCGCGCTTTCACCATTCCATATGTATTCATATTTCGTTTCAACGGAACGGGTTGTTTCTTGATTTCCGAAGAATGTGCGGGCTAATTGCTCCGCTCTCGACACGGTTACATTATCTGCCCATAACAACGATGATGAAAAAAGAAAAAGCCAAAACAGATTACGTCTCATAAATATATATTTTTATATAATAAAGGTTCGATACTCGGCAACTATTAATCTCCAGAATAAAAATCCCCTTACTTTTGAGAAGAGCAAGGGGATTTCAATTTGTCAAAGTCAGCTATTATTCAGCTGTAAGACTCGCTTTATAAACATCAATGCTTAAATATAATTTCGTTGGATTTTTGCTGGCGGGAGCTGCGCCATCATTATCCTGAATAAAGAGAGAGTTGGCAGGGAACGTTATCACATCGTTTGCAATCGTCCCCAATGGATATGTTTTAATGTCATTTGACAAGTTTCCATAAACAGTACCAATTATCATCTCACCATACCCCAGGTTTAGACCGGTTTTTGCGACCTGCATCGTCACCCCATCAATAGTAGATGTCAATACAAACTGGCGCTCTCCCAGGAATGTTTCATTATAGGGATATCCGTCATATATTACAGGATCTCTACTAATATAATATTCTGCCGGAGCATAAGCGTTATTAAAACGATATTTCATAGAACTTCCCAAATCAGCTTTTTCAATCTCGATCCCTACTGCCATCGGACTAACTCCGAAGAAAGTGGAAACAGTACCATCTACATAAACACCCATACCGATACTTTCCCATTTGATACGTTGTATACTGGTTTTGGCCAGACTTGCTCCTTTATACGGGTTGACATAATCGGAATCAAAAGTCAACTCAAAACTATATTCAACTCCCATTTCTGCATTCGGGAACGTAACTACCATAGTTGTCTCTGCTTCACCGGCTGCAAAAGATACCGACTCCGGAATTACGAAAACATTATTAGAATTGTTTATCACTTTTACAGGTACAGTCACTGCCCCGTCCGTTTTATCACGGCCTACAGTTAGAGTTAATGAAGTGATAGCCGGATCGAGTTCATAATTATAGGTATTGGATTCAGAGAAATAAACACCGACACAATCAGGACTTACCGTTGGAGAGGGGTCTCTCTCAAGATCATCAGAGCAAGCACCAAGAGCCCATGACAATACTCCTAATACTGCAAATTTAATATATTTATTCATATTCTTCATATTTATTTAAAACGATTATTATTAGTCCGTTACACCATCTTTCAAGCCGGCACCGTCTCCCGGTTGAGGTTGACGACCGCCATTATTATTTGCTGATAAAGGAATACCGGCATTACTATTAGTCTCATCTTGAGGTATACGCATCAATAACCAACCATCATTGGATGCAATATTAAATGCGAAATTACCAGGAAAATTGGTTGTTACCGCACTGCTTACACGTACGATATTTTTGCCGAGACGCATGATGTCTGCCATCGAGAATCCCTCACCCCAAAGTTCTACACGGCGTTGGAACCAAACTTCATTCTGGAAAGAAGTTGCATCTGCAGAAGTACATACGTAATTTTCATCACGATAAGCTTTTATGAAGTTCTCCAAAATAGCCTTACCTCCCGGTAGATCCCCTGCCATAGCCGTACCTTCGGCGGCAATCAGCAACATCTCTTCATAGCGCATCATACACCAGTCACCTGCATTTTTATCATTACCTACTCCACCGTATTGTGCAAATTTTACATTGGTATAAGGCGCAAACGGAACTTTTACATCCGGGATAGATAATGATGCGATTTCATCGCCAATTGCATCTCCCCAAGTCAAATCAGCCAGATTGTCCGAATGTAAATTTTCGTCTACCCACCAGCCTTTACGTACGTCTGTATGTGGGATTTTCCGGAATAACAAGTTATTGATCATCTTATAACAGCCTTGTCCGGTTGCATATCCTCTACCGGCGAAAGAGCTATAAGCAGCCGGCCAGGTAGTAAGCTGACGTTGAATGTTGCTTTCTGCTATGATCGCTCCCCATATCCAGTTTGCAGCCTTATGATCTATAAATGTCGGTTTGGAAACATCTTCACGAGTATAGGGAGCATATCCCTTCATTGCTTCCTGAGCATCGGATGCTGCTTCGGCCCAATTTTCCATATACAGATTGGCGCGGGCGCGAAGTCCATAAGCCACATTCAAGTCCACTTCGTTTTTAGAAGAACGGGTGTAGTTTAAGTCTTTGAATATGTCAATCGCCTCATTCAAATCATCCATGATTAATTTATAAGCAGCTTCTGCTGTTGCACGTGGATTGCTTGACGGATCTCCTTCCATATCATGCGTTACAAGAGGAACGGTAGGCTTGTCTTCATTCCCTTTGTATTTAAACTGGAAATAAGGAACTATACATAAATAATCGAATGCACGAACCGCTTTTGCCTGCGCTTTATAACGAAGCAATGTCGTATTATCCGTATCAGCAGGAATAGACTTCAAGATGTCATTTGCCTGCTTGATCTGGTTGTAAAACAAAGCCCAACGTAAATACGGATTGGCATATGTATCGCTACGATCAGAAAATTCGCTACAGGTAGAGAACCAGTTATAATCAGAGTTGGTTGAAACCATATCCGGACCATTCAAATCCTGGGAAAGGCACACTGCCGGATAACCGAAATCATCATCACGGGCACTGGTGAATATGACCTTATAGGATGCCGATATTTGAGAAAACATACCGGTTACATCGGCCTGTAATCGTTCGGGCATCATCTCAACTACTTGTTGCTTTTGTTCATTTGTAAATGTTCCGCCTTCAGGAATCGTATCAAGATCGGCACAAGATGCGATCAACGAACCTCCTAAGACCAGGACTAAATATTTATTTGCCATTTTCATAATTTCATCGTTTAGTTATTAACATTAGAATTTCAAAGTAATACCACCGGAAATTGTTCTCAGTGCCGAATATCGGAAACTACCGGAAGTGGTAGAACTACCTAATCCCCAGTATTGACGTGGATCCAATCCTTTTTTACCGGATATAACGGCCAGGTTTTCGCCGGAAACATACAGACGTAAACTTGAGATACCGAGTGTATTTGTCAAACGTTTCGGGAATGTATATCCTAACATGACACTATTCAAGCTCAAATAATCCGAGCTGACCAGGAATCGGGATGACTGTTTCTGGTTAGTGTCATCCGAAGCACAGAGACGTGGAACGTTTGAATTCGGATTTTCCGGAGTCCATGCTTCCAAAACATCTTTATGGAAATTGGTTCCTGCACCGTCACCACGATGCATCAAAGCTTCATAAGTACCATCATACAACTTACCGCCAAGTTGATAAGAGAACTGTACGGAAAGATCGACACCGTAAGCATTCAACTGTGTACCGAAACCACCGTATACTTTTGCCAAAGTACTGCCTAAGTCAGACTGTTTTGCTTTTGAATAATCATCAGTAGTGTTATAATCACCATTGTCAGGATCAACATAATATAATGCTTTACCGTTATCGTGGTCAACGCCTGCATATACCGGCAAGTATGAGTTATATAAAGAACCACCGATACGGTAAATAGCATTGCTGTATTTTATACCGCCGTTATTTTTAGCTGATTCTGCAAGATCGGTAATCTTATTTTTATAATGAGTTGCATTGACATTAGCAAGCCATTCTATATTGTTATTTTTGTAAAGTACTCCGTTCAAATCGATCTCTACACCTTGGTTCACAATTGAACCTACATTCATCGGAATAGTAGCGTATCCCATGGAAATAGGCACAGGTTGGTTATAGAGCAAATCCACCGTTTTACGGTTAAAATATTCAATTGTACCATTTAAGCGGCTACCGAATAACTCGAAATCGACACCGGTATTGAATGCATACGACGTTTCCCATGTAATATCTTTATTACCTTTGTAAGTGAACGATACTGCAAAATCACCGTTACTGTCTGTTACTGAATATTGGTCGGCGTACGCATAGTAGTTTCCAAGATTATCATTACCCTGTATACCATAACTTGCCTTAAACTTTAACATGTCTACCCATTTTGCATTATACATGAAGTTCTCTTGGCTGATGAGCCATGCAAGACCTACACTTCCGAAGTTACCCCAACGGTTGTCCGGATGGAAACGGGAAGAAGCATCGCGACGATAAGACGCACTAAGGAAGTATTTACCATCATAGTCATATTGAATACGGCCCAAGAATCCCATTGTAGTATATTCATTCGTAAAAGAAGCCACCTTAGGAGGAGATGCAATTGCATTGCTTAATTCACCGATAGTCGGATTATAAATTTTAGTATTGCTACCTTGTAATTCCTGTATTTTCAAATTATATGATTCGTATCCTGCCAAAACATCAAAATTATGTAAATTTGCAAAAGTCTTTTTGTAAGTTGCAAGATACTGCTGATTGATTGCAAATTCCCGATAATGAGCCACATAAACTGCTCCACCGCTACTTACGCTCGAACCATAAAATGGATTTGATAACTCATTGCTGCGCTGGTTACGTACATTAGCACCGATATTGGCTGTAATAGACAACCCTTCTATCGGAGTTAAAATGGCATACCATTTACTGTTGATTACATCTGTATAAGCATTTTGCTTATCCAAGTCCATTGTTCCCAGGGGGTTACCCGACATACTGGGGCGGACAAAGTTCGTAGAAGAACCAAAATCATAAACAGTCAATCCGCGTTCGTCCACTTGAATGTTTCCGTCTGGATTACGTACATATACAGGATAAATCGGAGCAATCATATTGGTAAGCTGGAACAAGTTGCCGCTTGAGCCCCATGTAGTTTGTCCGCTCGGGGATTGTATATTATAATAGGTATATCCTATATTAGCACCGACTTTCAACCATTTTTTTGCTTGATAATCAGCTTTTGCACGTCCGGTGAAGCGTGTAAAACCCGAACCGGGAACAATACCGGAGTCATCCAGATAACCCGCTGACATGTAGTAGTTTATTTTATCGGAAGCACCTGCAACAGATACATTATACTCCTGACGAAGATTGGAATTACCAAATGCTTCATCATACCAATCATCCGGTCTATAATAATATTTGCCGTCAGAATATCCCAATGTAGCATTAGGATTGAGTTTGAAGTTTGTACCTATCAGTTTTTCTCCTTCAGGAACTGTATATACCAAATAACCGACACCACCATTTTTATCATCCAGCAAAGCCGCGTCGGCAAAAGCATAAGCTTCTGTCATACTGGAACCATTGTATGCTTTTGAGTTATACAATGCACGATACATTGTTTCATAATACATACCCGGATCTGTCATTACATCATAGGTAGGCACTGCACGACGATTAGAACCCCATTTGGCATCTACAGTGATAACAGCTTCTTTAGAATCTCCCTTTTTAGTAGTTATCAAGATAACTCCGTTGGCACCACGGGCACCATAAATGGCATTTGCAGCCGCATCTTTCAATACGGTCATACTTTCAATATCCTGCGGATTGATAGAAGAAATACTTCCATCAAAAGGAATACCGTCCACTACATATAGAGGAGAGTTGCTCGCACTCATGGAGCCGATACCGCGAATGCGGACAGTAGCAGCGCTACCCGGTTGTCCATTGTTGGCAATGGTTTGTACTCCGGATACCTGGCCGGCTAATGCATTCGTTACATTGGAAACAGAACGCTCGGCCAGTTTATCGGCCTTTACCGTCGATGCAGAACCGGTAAACGACGATTTCTTGGCAGTACCATAAGCTACTACCATCACCTCATCAATCATCTGAGAATCGGATTTAAGGAATATTTTCAGGGACGGCTTTATTGCAACTTCTTGGGTCTGCATACCAATAAACGAAATTTGCAAAGTCTTTGCAGAACTAATCTTATTTTAAATTGCTTATAATTAGTTGTTTATAGAAAAACATCAGTACTTTGCTGTATTTATTAATCCATATATTATTTTATTATAAATCAGTGTATTATATATAAA
>OHPW01001170.1_pt1 | contig 15484 bp, 20 predicted proteins | sample 1577771 | NCBI WGS metagenome assembly OHPW01 (sample SAMEA3879608, study PRJEB24766) | human gut metagenome | biome: human-associated habitat; feature: feces | place: USA | collected 1985/1987
GCTACAGCAGATTTATAGTCAGGAGCAATTAACTTGCCATTATCACAAGGCTATTTTCCAAAAAATCAATTTAATATTTTCATTTTAACAATATAGTGACATTTTTCAAAAAATATTTTTGCAATATATGTCACTTTTTATTATTTTTATATATTTTATTTTTAGAAAGGAGAAAATTAAAATATGTCAAAAATTATGTATAAAGATAAACAAATATTAGGATGTATATCAGACGCAAAATATGCGGCCTATGATAATACAGGCACCGGACTCAGTGCCACTAATGCCCAAGACGCAATTACTGAATTGAATGGCAAGTTAGAAAACGCAAAGGTATTAATAGACACTATAACCACTGACGGATCAGGTAATGCCTATCTTGGAAACTATGTTGCAGTATTTGGCGTATCAACAAATACCAATGATACAAAAATTGAAGTATTTAAAAATACTCTCGGAATGTTTTATGCTCATGTAAATAATGTTGCCGGAGATAATTATCCTGGCACATTTCAATTTTATATATGGGGCATAAAAAATGTAAGTTAAATATAATAATATGTAGTTGTTATATCAATCAACATTGCAATACCATTTAGTGTATAATAATTGCTATATAGAAATGATCATAGTAACTTTATAGAATCCACTTGGGATAGATGTCCCATTTGCGATGAAAATATTACTATCTTTTAGCAACATAATTTGATATATTTTACCATTCAAGACATTAATTAGAATCGCATCTAATCTGCGGTTAAAGGTAATAACATTATCATTTTTAACAACATAGAACAATGTTCCATTTTCAGGAACTGTTTCCGTTAATTGTACAAATGCATCAATATAATACACATTATTTACGCACACAGAACAGTTAGCAGAAACAAAAGAAATACCAATACTTGTATTAATTCCAAATACATTATTTGTAATACTTAACTTGCCATTTAACTCAGTGATAGCGGATTGAGTGTTTGTAGCTGTTAAATTAGTATTTGTATTGTCAAAATTGACATTTTTTGCATCAACAACATCAGGATTTGCATCAAGAATAGCTCTCATGTTATTGTCTGTTTTTTCTTCATCGCTTAATGCATCATACTCCTCCTGAGTCATCGATATTAATGCTGAAGAGTTTTCTAATCCCTCCATTACCGCCTTTGCGGATACCGCCATTGAATTATCTGTTGCTTTTTTCATATCAACATAAGTCTTCGCAATTCCGTTAATTTCTCCGAGCTTTGTCTGAGCCGTTTTCCCATCATCGAATTCAACAGTTTGTGAACTCGTCCAACGTGATAAAAGTTGATATCCAGAACTTGTTAATATGTAATTTTTAACTTTTTTAAATCCAGTTAAAATACTCATTATAATAATTCCTTTCTTAATATTCTTGCTGCCAAATAGTCTTACCGATCATTTCTGTTTCGAATGGTTCTTCTTGGCTATATAAATATGGATCATAAAAATACGATCCAATTTCATTTAATTCAAAAATTTTTTGTTCCCATGAATTTAATAAAGATGCAGTCACACTATCTATCTGATTATTTTGTGATAGAAGAGTGACTGCATCTTTATATTGTTTTGTTTTCATTAAATTAGAATGTTGATTGTATATTTTTTTATCATCCAAGGATATATCATTTCTGAGATGCGGTTTGTAATTGTTTAAGCTTGACAAATTCCACACCTCCTATTCATATTCTTTCAACCATTCACTATTGACATTCATTCGCTGTTCATCTGGATCAGGCTCGGTGGTATTGATATCTGTGAAAACAATCTTTTGGTTATAAAAAATTTCTTTTGCTAATTCCCAAATACCAAGCTCAATTTTATTAAATGATCCGCAATCAATAGAATATGGTTTTAAATCGGATTCATATTGTTTGATATAATTATAGGCTTCATCATTCTTACCGGAATCACGAAGCCTATAAAATTCATCTATAATAGGTATAATTATACTATCAACATTTTTATAGTTTGATAACTCGAAAGTCATTAAATTAAAATTTCCTTTCTATTTTTTATAGTAATAGTTGAAAAATAAATATATAATAATGGCAAGTTAAATTATAAACACATGAGCATAAAAGATGGTACGGCTGGCATTACTATTCCTGGTGATTGGATTGAAGCATATGTAGATATAACATTTTCTCTTAATCCGCAGTATTATTTTACATTCCATCTTATTAGAGATAACTTATTATCAACAAATAAAAAATATTTACAAGATTATTATTTATCAGAGAACGACCGCCACAATATATGTCTAGTTGCTTCCGTTACAGGTGTTAAGCTGGAAAGTTATACCTATAGTGGTCAGGATATAGGACAAAATTGCGAGATGAATTTATTTTACAGGTAAATTAATACAAAACACCTAGTAATTTAAGCTAAATCATAATCAAGATTTATGTAAAAACCAGTAAACACTGCCATTAAGAGCTGTAGTAACAACAAAAGTACCATCTGTATCCAACTGATAAATAGCTGGACTATACTTACTGTATGTATTCGAATATACTTGTCCTGCAAGAAGACATACATTTTTAGGTCTATATCCATTTTTAACAAATAACGTTTGACCTAGTATGATTCTGCCATCTGATCCAATTGTTTTGTTTGTACTTATTTGTATATAACCACATAATCGATTGTTCGATTTATAGATTTTTGCTTTATCTATACTATCGACACTATTGATAGATATAAATGATGAATATTCTACTTCATTCATTTGTAACTTGCCATTATATATACACTCATATATTAAAATATATCAAACAAAATATAATGGATAAAATCTTTGCAATGTGATAGTAGAGATTCCGCTACTCAAATCATTCGAAATATTTTTTATAATATATTGCCTAATATCATTACTATTTATTTTTTTATATTCAACTTTTATGTTAATATCTAACCATGGTAACATCTTCGTACTAATTTCAATTGTTTCATTCATAGATGAAGCTTGCTGATTAAAGTATACTGCATTTTGTGCTGCCACAGATTCAGATATGATATTATCAAATTCATCACCAGTCTTTACATCAAATACTTCTCCAATTTTTTGAATAGTATATGGACTTTCAGGTTCAATCCTAAATGTAATATTTTTGCAATTATATTTGTCCGCAAAATACTTTTTAGTGTACTTCTTGTCATTTTCATCCGCAGTTAACACGCATAAAGCATGAGGTTGGTACTGACCAAGATAATATGAAATCCATATTTCGTCTTTTTTTCTTAGCATAATAGTATTAACCTCATTAGGGATAAAAGTGCCTGAAGCGATAGAAGTGGTAGAATATTCATTGTAGACTGGGAAAGCCGGTAATGAGTTGATTTTTATTTGTGTATTATCAGTATTTGTTACTTTTGGTTTAAATGATATGATTTGATACTCAGTATATTCATCATACTTATCTAATGTGAGAGTAAATACACCATTAGACTCTTCACATTTATCATCTACATCCCGATCTATCTCATATGATTTGCCAAAGACTTCTGTAACATTTTTGATAGAAGAGAGCGAATATGTAGTACTTTCTGAATTATCAGATATTAAAACTTTTTGTAAAAAATCATTATCCAAAACAACTGGATCATTCACGCAAGACGGAACCATATTACAGCAGAAATTATTATAAACATCAAAATATGCTTGAACATTTGGATATAGATCAGTAACTCCTGCCACAATAGTAGCTTGTGTATCTCCTGCGGAAAATTCAAGATCATATGGCATTTTATTCCAATCAGGATTTTCTTTACGATACTCTTCATATTTATCAGGATTAGTAGATTGCTGGCCATAAAATTCACCAATATCCTCAATTAAAATTTTATCAGTAATCTTTTCAGCTGTGATAAAATTTCTTAAAGCTTTTTGAATAGTAGTAGCTTTGCCATCGGCATCATTTTGCTGAATTACAATGGTAGGAGCACCACCAACTTGTCCGTTGCGTGTTCCATCCATCTTAGCAAACCAATCCATTAATGTCGTAGACAATAAATTATTTGTTGCATCATATGTTGTGCTACTATCTGTAAGTACATACGTGCCGCAAGGATACCAAATATAATTACCTTTAAAATAATTAAACACACCAATATCAAATACGAAATTTAGACGCATGTATAAATTCATCCATTCTTCAACATTTTTAATGTTTTGAATAGTACTCTGTATGTTCCGTCTAATTTGATTATCAGAAGATATGTCATAGTTGGACGGAGTAACGTCATCCATTACTTGCAATACATTTCCATTATCATCAGTTATTGTAATCCTATATATATATTTTAGTGTAGGTTGTAAAATGGTTTGCTTATCAAGCTCGGTAATAACATAATTCATTAATGCCACCATTCCCTTCCAATATCAGACAAATCACAATTATATAACGTTTCTGAATCAGGCTTTCCAATCTCTACCCAATCAAAGCTAATCTTTCTTAAAGCATTAATTGAATCTCCTGAATCCGTAATTCCTCCTGTAACACTTATTAACCATATGCGACCATCGTGGAATTTAAGTATCTTTGGCTTTTTGTTGGCAAGCCAGTTTTTAAGTTCAGAATGATATTTTAATCCACTAGGTATGTCAATTGTATGATTATCTTGGTTGAATTTGATAAATACACCTGAAGCAGTACCAGAATCATAATTAGATTGTCCATTACTGATTACAGTAGGATATTGACTATTCAAGAGATCAACAGTTGATGATTGTGTATTTCTTGTAGTGTCCATTGTATCAAGGTTATATAACGTGCCAAAGATTTCATTTTTATCGCAGATAAATAATCCGTCAAATTCAGATTTAAGCTCTCTTGTAACATAAGTATTTTCAATGCCATTACATACAGATACAACCATATATTCAAGTTGTGTATTAGATGGTTCGAAATAATCCTTTGTATTAATTTTAAAATCTTCTTCTACGTTGATCTTCTTAGTATATATAGTTCTCCATTCAAGATCACCAACTTGCCTACATTTAATAACTACATAATCTGTATTCCTTAATGAGAATCCAGAGTTACCGGCTTCAAGTGTGCCATCATCAAAATCGGCATTAAGAATAGTATCATAATCCCAGTCATCAAATCTATTCTCTGCTTTTAAATCAGGATTTTTTGAAACAAATAACTGATCAAATGTACCATTATTTATATAAATATTTTTTACATCTTTTGCCTTAGTGGGAGATGGATCCATAACATACCTAGCTCCCAAAAAAGTAGTTCCAAGAAAAAGCATGTCAGTCCACCTCCTTTATGCTTTAACATAACCATCTTCTTCATAATAAACTTTCAGGTTATATAAATTATCATTACGTTTTACTTCGAATATAACTGGAAAAGTACCATCGTTATTTAACGATACCATAGTCACATTTGAATCTGTATCAGTAACTTGATTATCTTTTTTATCTAGCAGAATAGCATCTGGCAACTCTACATATCTAACATAATTACTTAACACAGATGTTGCTTTTAATACACAATAATATGCAGTAGCTATTTTTTGTATTGACAAAGATACTTCACCATCAGATGTCGTATATCCAAAAAATGATTTATTCAGAGGGACATTTCTTGCTTTAACAAACATACTAAATGAATCAGAAAAATCATATCCTGATGTATATGTTACCTTGGAATTATCAAGAATAACCTCTCCATCTTTAAATATTGGATCATTTCCATCCACGTTGAATCCAATATCTACGATATTACAATCAACCGTAATATATCCTTCACAACGATTGTTCACTACTTGGATAACCATGTTATTAGGTTGCACGATATAAGCTGCCGTAAATTCCCAATAACCAGTATCAGCATCCATATCATGTACAGTTTTACCAACACATCTTACATAATACGAAGTAATATTCTTAATTCCATAAAATGTGTAAGTTGGATTATCAAGATTATAGAATACACTAGACTGCCCAACTAATCTTTTCTCTGAATCATATAAATATAAAACGTATTCTTTTAAACAATCATTTTCGGCTTGGGAATAAGAAATTTTGACATCTATACTTGATTTATTAACTCTCTTTTTGAAATCAACAAATGTGAGCTGTGGAGTAGAGAAACAATAGAAGAGTACTGGCTGAGACAACTCACTAGAATTACCGTCAAAGTCAAATACTTGAATTTGAATAGAATATTGTCCAGGTTTTAATGTATTAGCAGCAAGCTCATATGACAATTTCATACCTAATTGCGTGTCATCTAATACAGTTTCAAACGTTGTATTATCTGTTATAACAACTCTTTTTTTTTCAATCTGATTACCTGAATAATAAAATTGAAATACTTCTATATTTGTTGGATCAAATGCTTGAACAGAAGATAATATTGGAGTTGACAAAATAGCCATGATGAATTACCTCCTATTCATAATCTTTTAACCATTCATCGCCCGTGGATTGATTGACAGGTTCTTCATCCTGATTTACAAATCCATGAGCGTTAGTTGCCTTAATTTCTTTATATGTACCATCTCCACAGAAAAACTTTTCTTGATCACCAACGGATGGTGCAGGAATATAACCTGCTGTACCTGGATTATCCGCAGTAGCTCCAACAAAAGGTATCCATGTATCTGTATCTGTAAATACTGCATTTGCAGGAACATCAGATTCTACGGTATGATTATTAACCTTAGATGCATTTGCTGCACTGTCAGCACTTGTTGCATGTTTAACACTTTTATCTGCATCAGCAGTATTATCTACATTTGGCAATCCGACTTCATCTTTAGTGTAATCAGGTTTAGTTGCAGCTTTAGCCCAATCACTCACATCAGATGCTGGCATACTCTCAGGAAAATCTGTAATTTCTGATACAGTATGAGAGTGTTTAGATGGCGTATATGTATCTGGTTTATCCGTTACCCCTGTCCATGGTACAGACGATGCTAGTCCAGCTGTGTATTCCGTATAACCTTCTTCAGACGATAATTTTGTATCATCAACGACAATATAAAGCATTTTCGTATCATTTACTTTTACAGTATCACCGTTTTGAACTTCGTTGATTGTAAGTGCAAATCTTGCTTCATCATTATCAACGGGATATAATCTCTCCAATGCTCCCTGCGGAAGTCTAGCCAAATCAATCATACCAGTTAATTTTGAAGCATCTAACGATATAATATCTTCACTATTATGTGTATGCGCTTTTTCAGCTTTCTTTGCCAGTCCAGAATCCAGTCTATCCTTATTTTTCCCTTCATAATACTCCATTCCACTTAATGTTAGAATGGATTCACTAATATTAGGCATGATTTTCCTCCTTATTGTTTAAAGAGTTTATCTATATCAGCCCTAGTAGCATAACGTAAACTTTGTATGACATAGTTTGATATATCCTCACCCTTTGTATTTATTGTTTTACCGTTATCAACGGCAATAAAAACTGTATCATCGGAAATCTCAGCCACATCATAAGAGTCAATTTGTTTTTGAGGTATAGCCATAAATCTCCTTTCTATAATTTTGCGATAATAAGCTTTTTCTGTTGGTTGCCATTAATGTAATGAACCAAGCATTTGTCGTTCTTTTGGAAAGTAATCGTAGTGCCATTCTTAACTTTATATTTGGCATTATTAATCAAAACAGTGCAATAATCTCCTTCACTAGAAAGAACAATCGCCTCATAATCACAAAATAATTTTTCTATTTTTTTATCAATTGCTTTATAAATACATTGTGTTAATGTATCTAATGCACGTTCAGTATTTTCCATAAAATCACCATAGAAAAGGAGAGTAGCATAAAACTACCCTCCATAAAATTATCTTTGTTTATTGTTAAACTTCTGAGTAATATATCCAGGAAGACGTTTAATAATAGCGTCTCCAAGTTGTTCTGCATTTTGAACACCCTGAAGATTTATGTCGCCAATATTAACAATGACAGAAGAGTTGTCAGTTGAATTGCCAGTTGCGAATCTTGTGAAATCAGGCATAAGCATCTGCGGTGCGATATTCATACCAGTAATCAAATCAACAAACTTCTCAAAAGACGCATTTTGGTTAGGAGTAAGAACACGTTCACCATTACGAGCCATAACGAATCCATCTTCACCATGCTGTTTAGCAAGATCAGCTAACAAATCGTCAGGATTGATCTTGACAACGCCACCTTTTGCATACTGTCTAATATTGTTGGCACGTTTCTTTGATGCAGCAATGGTCTTTTTCTGTTCATTGGACATGATAATATGAGAATTATTCTTCCGCTGATCAGCAGTGGCGGCCGCACTTGTATTACTCTTATTTCCAGTGATCTTGTTGATGACACTGGTAGGTGCACCGGCACTAATCATTCCCGACACATTATAAGCAGATCCTACGGAACCGGCAGAACCAGTACTTCCAGAAGCTGCTTTCTGTGCTTCTTTAGCAGCATTGATTTGCTCATTTGCTGATGCCCATGCCGCATCGGCTAATGCCTGTAATGCTTTAATCTGCTCATTAGTAGATTGGACTTGAGCATCAGCAATAGCTTGCTGAAGAGAAACATATTGATTTCTAAAATTATTCCACGTAGACAATCTACCATTCAGAACATCATTCTCCCAGTTTGCACCGAGTACCTGACTGGCATACTGTGCATTCCTCTGTTTATCATATTCATCAGTAATGGATTGCCATTGTTCCTTCAGCTTATTGTAATAATCAACTTTTTCATTATAAGACTTAATCAGTTCTTTATTACTGTTGATCTGCTGTTGAATACTCACATATTGACTCTTGAAATTTTCAACATCTAAGATATTGTTATTGAGAATTAATTTCTGATATTCGGAACCAAGTAGGGCTGTAGCATTCATCTTATCAATATTATACTGATAAGCATTTTTAACATCATCCCACTTGGATTTAAAGTTTTCTAGTTCAGATATTTGCTTCGACAATTCTGATGTTTTCAGATCTAATTCAGCATCATCATAAGTGTTCTGTGCATCTCTGATTGTGTCATAGTCTACATCATAGATGTATCCACGGTTTTCTACATATCAAAGCTGTTACTTTCACCATGTCTGGCTACTGACCATAAAATATTATTTATGGCGATACGTCATTTCTGGCGTATTCTCACATTTTATTTTAGTTGGGATTATTGTGTGAGTTCAGACTGTATCTTCATCCTCTTTCTTCTGAATTGAAGAGTAGGAGAGCAACGAAACCATTATATTGCTATAGATGGTATTACAGTCGTTACGGATTCTAATTTTAGATTATTTAGATATCGATTTAATATTTTTGGAACTTTATCTATTTCATCATGCCAAATCGTAAGAAAATTAATATTATGTTCTTTTGCATATTTACGCTTTCGTAAATCATGAATTTGTTGAATTATATAAGTTTTATAACCACCAAAATAATCTATTGGATAAAAATGTTGTCTGCCTTGAAATTCAATCAATGTATTATATAATGGCAAATAAAAATCGTATGATTACTTCCTATTAGGAACACTGTAAATACAAGGCTTTTCGGAGCCTACAAACCAGAAAAAATAATATTTGATCTATCACATTACGCAAAAAGCCGTCCGGCATGAAAAACGGGCGGCTTTTTTGCGTGGATAGACGGAAAGGAGGCGCAAAAATAACTACAAAATTTTAGCGTTCAAATTTGTGCAACTTTAACGAAAAGGAGGATCGTAAATGGCCGATGAAAAACTGAATACTGGCCCTGCGGAGAATATTTTCCCGGAGGCCGCCGAGCCTATCGCCACACCCGAACAGGCCGCAGCATCTGAACCCCAGCAGGAACAGACCGGGCCTGCCATACCTGAGCCCGGCGATGTGGTTGTGTCCTTTGACAAAATCAATGAGCTTATGGCGGAAAAGAGACAGAACGCCCGCGCCGAAGTCGAAAAGGCGGAAACGCCCGAAACGCCGCAACCCGCCAATACGGAGGAGCCGAAAAAGCCGCGCCGTGGCCGTCCGCCGAAAGCAGAAAAGGCCGCGACTGAAAATCAGAAAGCGGAGAAATCGGCTTGGGCCCGCAAGGGCCGCCCACCCAAGGCGGATAAGGCGGCCCCTGACAAGCCCAAGCCGTCCAAACGAGACAAAGTGTCCCGAAGTGATGGAAAGGCCCCGGATGCCAAGGAGCCCGTTAAGCCCGCACAAGATACGGCACCGAAGGAAACTGCTGCTGCGGAACAGACGGCTCCCGAGCCGACCACACCGCCCCGCCCGGTTGAGGAAGGCAAGCTGGTTTATCTGAAACTTTCCGAGGTTCATCCATTTCACACATTCCGTCCGCACCCCTTTAAGGTACGGGACGATGCGAAGATGCAGGAAATCGTTGCTTCTATCCGCGTAAACGGTGTAATGGTTCCCGGTCTTGCCCGCCCGGAGAAAGATGGAAACGGCTATGAAATTGTAGCGGGCCATCGCCGTACCCACGGCAGTGAGCTGGCTGGACTGGAGGAAATGCCCTTTATCGTCCGTGAAATGACCGACCACGAAGCGGTACAGGCCATGAAGGACAGCAACAAGCAGCGTGACGGGATGCTCCCCAGCGAATTGGCCGCGCTGCTGGAACTCGAGGTTGAGGACATCAAGCATCAGGGCGGGCGGCTGAAAGGCGTTGCAGAAGGCGATGTTGGGAAACGCTCGGTTGAGATTGTAGGCGAGGCGCATGAAATGAACTATAAAAAGGTCATGCGCTACTTGCGGCTCAACTCCCTTGTGCCGGAGCTTCTGGATAAGGTAGACGATAAAAAGATGGGCTTCATGCCTGCCGTGGAGCTTTCCTACATCAAACCGAAAAATCAGAGGCTTATTGCTGTTTCCATTGACGGGGAGCAGGCTTCGCCCTCGCTGGCCCAAGCTAAACGGCTCCGGGAGCTGGATAAGGAAGGCAAGCTCAACGGCGATGTCATTGACGGTATCTTATCAGAACAGAAAAAGGAGGATCGAGGCGTGATTATTTCTACTGCGGAACTGGAAAAGTATTTTGGCAAGGAGGTCACTCCCGCCAAAATGAAAGAACAGATTATGTCCCTGCTGGATGACTGGAAAGAAAAACAGCCGCCGGAGCTGGCAAAAGCCCCGAAAAAGCAGGAACTTGACAAGTAACAACTTCGAGACACTTTGTCCCGAGGGCCCCGCCCTCGCGCAGAGGCTCTGGTGGTATATATCCCCCGTCGCCGCCTGTTTTTTAGTACAGCCGGGAGTGGGCCGTCAAGGGTGCAGCGCACCGCCGTTTTCGGCGGCTCGCCCTTGACGGTCTGCCCCGGCTGTGCTATTTCCCCGGCAAGCGGCGGGGGTATATCCTCCAGAGCCGCCCCCTTTCCCAAGACTGGGAAAGGGCGTGGGGTTTGGGTTGAACTTTCTTATTAAAATATCGGAGGTATGAACGATGAAACGACCCCTTGCTTATATCACCGCTGCATGGCTCGGCGGCGATAGCGAAAACGCAGAACTGGCGGCGCAGTATTGCCGCACCGTGTATGAGGCAGGCTTTTCTCCTATTTGCCCGCCCCTGTACTTGCCCCTGTTTCTCAATGATGCTGTTCCCGAGGAGCATAAAAGCGGCATCGACATGAGCCGTGACCTGCTCCGCCGTTCTCATGTGCTGGTTGTTTGCGGGCACAGTATGACCGAAGCCATGAAAAATGATATTGCCGTGGCCCAGCGGCTGGGAATTACGGCAACAACCCTTGAGGGCATCCTGACCGTCAAGGGACAGGGCCGCCGCTAATGGCAACCCTGTTTGAAGCCTACGTTACCAACGCCGGAAAGTACAGCGAGGGCCAGCTTGTGGGTGAAACACTGAAATTTCCCACAACCGCCCAGGAGGTGGAGGCTCTTTTGAAACGGATCGGCGTGGATGGCGTCCGCTATCAGGAAATTTTTATTACCTCTTTCGATGGGGATGTGCTGGGGCTCTATGACCATTTGAGCGAGTATGAAAATCTGGACGAGCTTAATCATCTGGCCTGCCTGCTTTCCGAGCTTACCTCATCGGAGCTGGAAACACTGGAGGCCGTCCTCGACAGCGGCGATCACTGTTCTTCGGTGCGGGACATCATCAATCTGACACAAAATCTGGACTGTTACGGCTTTTACCCCGGCGTATCCGATGAGGAAACGCTGGGGCGTATTTATGTGGACGATCTGGAAATGTTGGATGTGCCGGATCAGGTAAAACCGTATTTCGATTATGAGGCGTATGGCCGAGATGCCTGCATCCACGAAAACGGCCATTTTGCCCCGGGCGGCTATGTTGTCAAAGAAAGCGATCATTTCGTGGAAGTGTATCACGGCTTGCAGGATATTCCCAAGGAGCATAAGGTGTTCTCTTTCCCGAAGCTCTCTATCCGGGAGCAAATGGCCGCCTATCAGGAAATCATAGACGGTTCTTCTTTGGAGGGCTACCGTCAAATGCAGAAAAAAGACCGTGGGGATCGGTGACAGTACTTCGAGACAAATTGTCCCAAGGAAGGAGGCGGTGTAACTGATTGATGAAGATATTTCCCGGCGCACGATAGCCATATCCGTAAAAACAACCAAGCTGACAGCGCGGGGACTGGCGTATGTGCTGGGCATGGTGGGCCGGAAGATCCGCAAGGCATACCGTGGACGGCAAGTGCCGCACGGCAAACAAAGTGTGCGAAAGCTCATGGCCCACGGCACAGCCACAAACAGCATTGAGCTTTCCGGGGATGCCAAGTCCTTTGACCGCGTGGCCCGGAAATGGAATGTGGACTATGCGTTCTATAAAACCGGGCCGGACAAATACCTGCTGTTTTTCAAGGCTGGACAGGCAGACGTAATGACCGCCTGCTTTTCTGAGTATTCCCGGAAGGTGTTAAGCAAAGCAAAATCGAACCGTGTTCCCATCCGGGAACAACTGAAACAGGCGGCGGATCAGCTTTCCAAAGAAAAGCCGAAGCAGAAAGAACGTGCAAAGGAGGTGGCCCATGAGGACAGATAAGATCAGAAAATATCTCATTCCGAACATTCCCTATCTGTTCATCCTGTGGGCGTTCCTCAAGCTGGGAACGGCCTACCGGCTGGCAGCGGGTAACGATTTTGCACATAAGCTCATCGGGCTGGGCCAGACGATTGGCCCGGCCTTTGCTGACTTTGCACCCGGTCTTGCTCCGCTGGATTGGCTTGTTGGTATTGTAGGCGCAGTTGGTTTCCGGCTGCTGATCTATTTCAAAAGCAAGAACGCTAAGAAGTTTCGGCGGGATGCAGAATACGGCAGCGCCCGGTGGAGTGCATAATTTTAAGTGTAAATGACACATACATGGACGCACAGGAGGTTATGCACATGACTGATTATAGCAAAATTACAGCCCTTTACTCCCGCCTTTCCGTGGGCGACGAGGACAGGGACGGCGGCGAGAGCAACAGCATACAGAACCAAAAAATATTTTTGGAGAACTATGCCAGAGGGCAGCACCTAACCAATATCCGGCACTACATCGACGATGACGAAAGCGGCAGGTTTTTTGACCGTTCCGCCTACTCCCGCATGATGGACGATGTGGAAAACGGGAAAATCGGTGTCTGCATTATGAAAGACCTTACCCGCTGGGGGCGTGACTATCTCCAAGTCGGCAACGCGATGGAGATATTCAGACGGAACAATGTGCGCTTTATCGCGGTCAACAACGGCATTGACAGCGAGAAGCCCGACACATTGGAGTTTGCGCCCTTTATCAATATCATGTCGGAGTGGTACGCAAAGGACATCAGCAAGAAAGTGAAAACGGGCATTAAGACCAAAGGCATGAGTGGAAAGCCGATTGTCACCGAAGCCCCTTACGGCTATGTCAAAGACCCGGACAACAAGGATTTTTGGATAATCGACGAAGAAGCCGCCGAGGTTGTCCGTTTGATTTTCCGTCTGTTTATCGGCGGGAAAAACCGCAACCAAATCGCCGTATATCTGACACAGGAGCAAATCCCAACCCCCACTTTCTATATGAAAGACCGAGGGCGGGGAACCTGTAAAAATAAGACGCTCAACGAGGATAACCGCTGCAAGTGGAACAAAGCCACCTTGAGCAATATCCTCACACGGCAGGAGTATTGCGGCGATGTGGTCAACTTCAAGACTACAAAGCATTTCCGGGATAAGCATAACCACTATGTAGACCGGAGCCAGTGGCACATCACAGAAAATGTGCATGAGCCGATTATCAGCCGCAGCGATTTTGAAACCGTACAGCGGATTTTGGAAAACGCACCCGTCAGACGCCCCAACGGGGACGGGGAAATCCACCCTCTGTCCGGCTTGCTTTTCTGTAAGGACTGCGGCGCAAAAATGCACATTCGTATAGATTACCGGAACGGCGGCAAGCGGCATGTTGCCTATTGCAGCGAGTACCACAAGGGGAAAGCCAGAAATCCGAAATGCAATTCCCCGCACATCATGGACGCGGACTTGCTCATGCAGACCATCGCGGAAGTGCTGAAGAAAATCGAGGACTATTCTATCAGCAATCGGGCGGAGTTTGAAGCCTTAGTGAAAAAGAACCTTGCCATGCAGCAGACCGACCAGACCAAGAAGCAGCAGAAGCGTATTCCGCAAATCACGACGCGCCTTGAACAGATTGACAAGGTGCTGAACAAGCTCTATGAGGACAACGCCCTCGGCACGATCCCGCAAGACCGCTATGAGCAGATGTCGCAGAAGTATTCAGAAGAATACTACGCGCTGAAAGCGGAGCTTGCCACGCTCCAAGAGCAGCTATCCGCTTATGAGAACGCGGGAGGACGGGCGCAGAAGTTTTTGAAGCTGACGGAACGCCATGCTGCCTTTACCGAGCTTACCCCCGCCATTCTCAACGAGTTTATCAGCCGGATTGAAGTGCATGAGCGCGACCAGAAAAGGGCGAGATACGCAATCCAGCACATCAGCATATATTTCAATTATATCGGCAAGTTTGAGAATGAAGTGACACAGCTTGCAGAACCGACCGAGCAGGAAATCCGGCAAATGCGGGAGGAAATCGAAGAAGCCAAAAAGGAAAAGAGCCGCGCATACCACCGGCAGTATTCAAGGGAGTACCGGGCGCGAAACCTTGAAAAGCAGCGGGAGTATGACCGCATGAAAGCGCGGGAATACCGGGCAAGGAGAAAGGCGCAGGCAGCCGCCGCACAGCCCACACAGTAAAACAGAATAACCGTCAACCAAGAGGGATTTTCCGAACTACGGGAAATCCCTCTTTTGCGCCCGGAGAAAGGAGCCGCCTATGGCAGAACAGACCCCCGACAATATCATCACGACCCAGAGGAACGGGCAGACCATTGTTGCGGAGTTATTTTTCAATCACAGCAGCACAGAAACATTCCGCGACAAGCTGCTCAAACTGGTGCTTGCCGACAGTACGCATTTATCCGCGTCTGACGGTCAAGAGCCGGAAAAAACAGAAATCTTGCGATAACAGCCGCCCCGACGA
>OHPW01001198.1_pt1 | contig 15263 bp, 7 predicted proteins | sample 1577771 | NCBI WGS metagenome assembly OHPW01 (sample SAMEA3879608, study PRJEB24766) | human gut metagenome | biome: human-associated habitat; feature: feces | place: USA | collected 1985/1987
TTCCGGGTGGCGGCACTGAACTCTACTCCCACTTTTACAACCTCACGCCCATCAGACAGATAAGGAATCAAGTATCCCTTATCATCTATCTGCTGCAAAGCCTGTTCTGCAGTACCGTTCAGCTTGAACTCGAATACATAAATATATTTAGGAGTTTTTACGACAGCATCCGCACGGCCGCAAGCACTACGTACTTCCGCTTCGGTAAACTGCCCCATTAATTTAAATACCAAATAGAAAATGACCTGATAATAACGTTCCTTTTCTTCGTTCAGTTCATAAGAGAAATCGGCAAAGAAAGCCTTTAAACGGGTGAGAAAGGCAGGAACATCACCACTTTCTAATTTTTGAATAAACTTACCTATATAGAAGCGACGCTCCCCATCCGGTATAGGAGTATAAAAGGGCAGAATAAAGTTCATAAAGCCATACTTCACCTCATCATTCGGAAATCCCAAACGATATACCTTAAAACGTTTATCATACTCTTTTATCGTCAGATAACCACTTTGATAAATCAACGGAATAGGATTTTCCGCATCAGCACGATATTCGGAAAAAGCAGCAGAAGAAGCTTCCACGCCGTCAATCAGAACCCGAAGATCGTAATCACTTTGCTTGAGCAACTCTACAAGAAAAGTAGGTGTCCCGGTCTGAAACCAATAATCATTGAATTCCTTTGCTTTCAACGCATTGAGCACACTGAACGGATTGAAGACTCCCTCACCGGCCGGATGGAAAAGGTAACCGTCATACAAACGCGTCATCTCATCCACCGTTTCTTCATAAGACAACTCGCTGACCTTACCGAGAACCTCCAGTTCCGGACGAAAAACAGCCGTCAGCTCCTCTTTCGTTATACCGCAAACAGTGGCATAGTCATACCATAAACTTATATCCTGCAACTGGTTCAAGTCACTAAATACACTGACTTGTGCAAACTTTGTTACCCCCGTCAGAAAAGCAAAACGCAAGTAACGGTCGGCACTCTTCAGTACACCGTAAAAGGCTTTTAGAGTATCCCGGAATTCAGAAAGTAACGGCTCATTCCGCATAGCTTGAAGTAACGGCTTGTCGTATTCATCGATCAAGACAACAACATTCTTGCCAGTTGATTCTGCAGCACGACGAATAACTCCCATAAAACGATTGGACAAAGTTAATTCATCGTCTCCTTTTCCATATTTAGCCTCCCACTGAGTAAGGTGATTGCTAAGAATAGCATGTAGTCCTTTCGGAGAATCATACTTTTCGGCATTCAAATCAAGATGCAGCACCGGATAAGTATTCCATTCCTTTTCCAGTTTCTCTATGGCCAAACCCTCAAAAAGTTCTTTTCTCCCTTCAAAGTAAGCTTCGAAAGTAGACAACAACAAACTTTTACCAAAACGGCGGGGACGGCTTAAAAAATAAGGTTTTCCCGTATTAGCCATCCTCCAAACTAATTCAGTCTTGTCCACATAAAGATATCCTTCTTTACGAATATCCTCAAAAGTCTGTATTCCTATAGGAAGTTTACGATTCAAATCAATCATAAGGCCGTTGTTTTAATAATGAAAATACTTAGACGCAAAGATACACTTTTCTGTTCAATATCAGGATGCAGATGAAAGAAAGAAAAAAAGAAAGCGTAGGGCCTGTTCAAATTTTCCTCAGCATTATTTAAGCAGGCTCTACATAGATTCAAAAGATTCTTTGTACATTTGCCGCGTTCAAAAAAAACATTTGCTGCATTCTGAAAAAATAAAGAAAGAGAATGAAAACCATCCGCCATACCCATAAACCTGTTGTCCGCTTCCGTTGTTGGAGCCGGAAAGGGTATGCTGCCTTTGCCAGCCTGGGGCGCCAGGTCACTATCGGGCAACTGCATCTCAACGTGACGGAACGTTCGCTCTCCAAACAGAAAGCGGCTCAAACAATCCCATTCAATTTATTTATGACTATTGAAGAAATGAAAGACCAGGTGCTGGGCGGTATCGATATAACGCCCGAGCAAGCAGCCTGGCTGGCTAATACAGCCGATAAAAAGGCGCTCTATGCAGCCGCCCATGAGATTACCGTGGCCCGTGCACAGCACGAATTCGACATGTGTTCCATCATCAATGCCAAGTCCGGACGCTGCCCGGAAAACTGTAAATGGTGTGCGCAATCTTCCCACTACCAAACCCAAGCGGAGGTATACGACCTCGTCAGTAAAGATGAATGCCTCCGACAAGCACAATACAATGAAGCACAAGGCATAGCCCGATTCTCCCTCGTCACCAGCGGACGAAAACCCTCTCCGAAACAACTTACTCTGCTTTGCGACTCCGTCCGCCACATGCGACGGCATTCCTCTATCCGGTTGTGCGCTTCATTAGGCCTGCTGGAAGAAAATGAACTTCGTGCTTTGTATGACGCCGGTGTCACCCGCTATCATTGCAACCTGGAAACGGCTCCTTCCTATTTTCCCCGGCTTTGCTCTACCCATACGCAAGAACAGAAACTCACTACCCTGCGCGCCGCACGGCAAGTAGGCATGGACATCTGTTGCGGAGGTATTATCGGCATGGGAGAAACGATGGAACAACGCATCGAATTCGCCTTTACTCTCAAAGAACTCGGAGTACAGTCCATCCCGATCAATCTGCTCAGCCCCATTCCGGGAACTCCCCTCGAACATACGCCTTCCTTAAGCGAAGAAGAAGTCTTAACCGCTATCGCACTTTTCCGCTTTATTAATCCGACAGCCTATCTCCGCTTTGCAGGAGGGCGTTCGCAGCTCTCACCGGAAACGATGAAACGCGCGCTGCACATCGGCATCAATTCGGCGATCGTGGGAGATCTGCTGACTACCCTCGGTTCGAAAGTGTCGGAAGACAAACAAATGATCCGGGAAGCCGGATATGAACTTCCGTCTTCACCATTCGACCGTGAACACCTATGGCATCCATACACCTCGACCACTCACCCACTGCCGGTATACAAAGTGGCACGGGCGGATGGGGCAACAATTACCTTGAGCGACGGAACAGTGCTCGTCGAAGGGATGTCTTCATGGTGGTGTGCCGTGCACGGATACAACCATCCGGTGCTGAACAACGCGGCACAGGAACAGCTGGCGAAGATGTCGCATGTGATGTTTGGCGGACTCACCCATGATCCCGCTATCGAACTGGGCAAGCTACTGTTGCCGCTGGTTCCTCCTTCCATGCAGAAGATATTCTATGCAGACTCCGGCTCGGTGGCAGTAGAAGTGGCCTTGAAAATGGCCGGGCAATATTGGTATGCTGCCGGGAAAGCGGAAAAGAGCAATTTCGTCACCATCCGCAACGGATATCATGGAGATACATGGAATGCCATGTCCGTCTGCGATCCGGTGACCGGTATGCATTCTCTGTTCGGCTCTGCCCTGCCTATCCGCTATTTCGTACCACAACCAAAATCGCGTTTCGACGGAGAGTGGAACCCCGAAGATATCCTGCCCTTGAAAAAAGTGATAGAAGAACATGCCTGCGAACTGGCGGCACTAATCCTCGAACCCATCGTACAAGGGGCAGGCGGTATGTGGTTTTACCATCCCCAATATCTCCGGGAAGCCGAAAAGCTGTGTCGCGAGCACGGAATACTAATCATCTTCGACGAGATAGCCACCGGATTCGGCCGTACAGGGAAGCTCTTCGCATGGGAACACGCAGGAGTAGAACCGGATATCATGTGTATCGGTAAAGCATTGACGGGAGGTTATATGACTCTGTCCGCCGTGCTGACCACCAATGAAGTAGCGGACAAAATCTCCAATCATGCCCCCGGAGCTTTTATGCACGGCCCCACTTTCATGGGAAATCCGTTGGCATGTGCGGTAGCTTGCGCATCGGTAAAGCTATTATTAGAATCCGGATGGCAAAAGAAGGTACAATGCATTGAGGAACAATTGAAACGGGAACTGGCCCCGGCACGTGCACTCTCTTCCGTAGCCGATGTACGGATATTGGGAGCCATCGGAGTGATCGAAACCCGACAACCGGTAGACATGGCCTATATGCAACAACGGTTCATAGAAGAAGGTATCTGGGTTCGGCCTTTCGGTAAGCTGGTATACCTGATGCCGCCATTCATCATCACACCGGAACAATTAACCCGACTGACAAACGGAATTGTAAAAATAATGAATAATTTGTCAATGTGCCAATATGCCAATGAGAGAATGAAGAAATAAAAAATGGAAGAATGAAAGAATAAAAGAAATATAATATCCAATCTCCACCATATGGCACATCCTTTTTCATAGCGCAGCCCATTGGCACATTGGCATATTGGCACATTAAATAATTATTATATATGATCCTCATCGAACAAATGCAACAGGAATTGCAGGAACTGGAAGCAAAGAGTAACCTGCGAAAATTGCCCGGTATCCTGCACGAAGGACGGGACGTTATTGTAAACGGACAACGGATGCTGAACCTCTCATCAAACGATTATTTAGGGTTGGCAAACGATATAGAGTTGCGTAGGGATTTTTTGGAAACACTGACACCGGAAACATTCCTGCCTACTTCCTCTTCCTCACGTCTGCTGACGGGAAACTTCACAGCCTGCGAACAGTTGGAGCAACAACTCGCTACGGCTTTCGGTACGGAAGCGGCACTGGTATTCAACAGCGGATACCATGCCAATACGGGTATCCTTCCGGCTGTAAGCAATGCCCGGACACTGATTTTAGCAGATAAGCTGGTACATGCCAGCCTAATAGACGGTATACGTTTGTCGGCAGCCAAAAGCATCCGGTACCGGCACAACCAATACGACCAGTTGGAACGGTTGATAGAAATAAACCACAGGGAATATGAACGGATCATCATCGTCACGGAAAGCATCTTCAGCATGGACGGAGACGAAGCGGATCTCCGCGAACTGGTTCGTCTGAAAAAAAAATATGCTAACGTATGGCTGTATGTAGACGAAGCACACGCTTTCGGAATACGCGGGGACAAAGGACTGGGATGTGCGGAAGAACAGGAATGCATCTCTGACATCGACTTTCTGGTAGGTACATTCGGCAAGGCATTGGCATCGGCAGGCGCTTACATTGTCTGCCGGAAAGTGATACGGGAATATCTCGTCAATAAAATGCGTACTTTTATCTTTACAACTGCACTGCCGCCTGTAATCATTCAGTGGACCTCTTTCGTATTCACCCGTCTGCCCAATTTCCGACAGAGACGTGAAAAGTTGCAATTGGTAAGCAGTAAGCTCAAAGAAGTATTGGAACACAAAGGATACGTCTGCCCCTCAAACAGCCATATCATACCTATGATCACAGGAGAAAGCAGCATAGCCGTCCGGAAAGCGGAAGAGTTACAGCGTAAAGGTTTTTATGCCTTGCCCGTCCGTCCGCCTACGGTACCGGAAGGAACATCACGTATCCGCTTTTCATTAACAGCAGAAATAAGTGAAGAAGAGATAGTAAGATTGACCACTTAACACAAGAATTGATGAAACAATATATCTATACGCCATCGCTGTATACCCACACAGCACCGTCGCATATCCATACGTCGCCTCCGCAAGAACCTCCGCGCCTTTTACTTTTTTTTGCAGGCTGGGGAATGGATGAACATCCTTTTTTACAATATGCTCCCCAAGACAGTGACTTTATGATCTGCTATGACTATCGGACACTTGATTTCGACACCTCCCCTTTAACCGGTTACACCGTCATCGATGTAGTGGCATGGTCGATGGGAGTTTGGGCCGCTTCACAAGTTCTGTCAAAGGTTTCACTACCCATTCGCAGACGCATTGCCATTAACGGCACCCCTTTTCCTATTGACGAGAAGCGGGGCATCCCGCCCGCTATCTTCATGGGTACGTTGGAGGGGCTGAACGAAGCATCCCTCCGAAAATTCCAACGCAGGATGTGTGCGGACGGAAACGTTTTTGCCCGCTTTCAGCTTACAGCCCCCGAACGAAGCATAGAAGAACTGAAAGAAGAACTTGCTGCCGTCGCAGAACAATACCGAATGCTCCCTACCGGAACATTTGCATGGGAACAGGCTATTATCGGTGAGAGTGATCGTATTTTTCCTCCCACTAACCAGCGCGCAGCCTGGAAAGGAATTTCCATGTCTAATATAGACGGAAACGAAGCCCACTATGACGAATCCCTCTTTATCAAGTATCTGAAAGAAATATGAATAAAGCCCTGATAGCCGAACGCTTCTCAAAAGCCATCGGCACTTATGCCCAGAAAAAGAAAGAAACTATCAATGACTCCAACACCCCGCTGCACCTGTTGCAACCGGAGTATAAAGTGCCTTATAAAGCTCTTTCTACTACTGAAGTAAAAACTGACATCGACCGCATTCTCCGTTATCTGGAAAAGACTACTCATACCCGTGTGGTCAGTGAGAAAACCGGAAAAGTTATCACTGATTATAGTAACCTGCCTGCCGATGCCCAATTGGAACGCGGCGCCTTCCGCTTGGCCAGTTATGAGTGGGGAGTTACTTATTCAGCTATGATGGCAGCCGCCGAAGCCACCGGAGACGCAGCTTACATGAAATATGTTACTGATCGCTTCAAGTTTCTCGCCGAAGTGGCTCCGCATTTTCGTAATCTGCTCGAAAAGAATGGTACTACCGACCCACAAATGAAACAAATCTTGACGCCTCATGCACTTGATGATGCCGGTGCCGTATGTGCTGCTATGATTAAGGCACAATTGCAAGATAAATCTCTCAACCTCTATCCTTTAATAGATAATTATCTCGATTTCATTCTAAACAAAGAATACCGCCTTGCCGACGGAACCTTTGCCCGCATCCGTCCACAACTCAACACGCTTTGGCTAGATGATATGTTCATGGGCGTTCCTCCCGTAGCCTGGTACTCTCGTATGGCAGATAAAGAACAGTCCAAATATCTGGCCGAAGCCGTTCGTCAAATCTTCCAATTTGCCGAGCGTATGTGGGTACCCGAAAAAAAACTCTTCCGTCACGGTTGGGTAGAAGGTATGGGAGATCATCCTGCCTTCTTCTGGGGACGTGCCAACGGTTGGGCACTGCTCACCATGACTGAAGTGCTGGACGTAATGCCGACCAACCATCCCCAGCGTGAAAAGCTCATGAACCTCTTTCGTGAACACGTCCGCGGACTGGCTGCTCTTCAAAGTGGCGAAGGATTCTGGCATCAACTGTTAGATCGTAACGATTCCTATTTGGAAACTTCAGCAACTGCTATCTATGTTTATTGCATCTCCCACGCCATTAACCAAGGTTGGCTCGATGCAATGGCTTACGGTCCCGTAGCTCAACTCGGTTGGCATGCCGTTTCTACACAGATCAATGCAGAAGGACAGGTAGAAGGCACCTGTGTGGGCACCGGAATGGCATTCGATCCTGCATTTTACTATTACCGCCCGGTCAATGTGTATGCCGCACACGGCTATGGTCCTGTAATCTGGGCAGGAGCTGAAATGATCAACCTGCTAAATAAACAGCATCCTAAAATGAACGACAGTGCCATTCAGTATTACCGTACTGAACAGAAGACCCAGGCACCCATTTTCAGCGTAAGTAAACCCGATTAATCCTCTAAAGAATAATATATCATGAAAAGAGAAGCATTTAAAATGTTCCTGAAGCCCGGCTTCGAAAAGGAATACGAGAAAAGACATGCAGCCATCTGGCCCGAACTGAAAAAGATGTTATCCGATGGCGGAGTATACGACTACTCCATCTATTGGGACCGCGACACCAACATCCTCTTTGCCTGCCAGAAGACTCGGGGCGAAGAATCCTCGCAGGATATGGGAGCTAATCCCATTGTACAAAAATGGTGGGATTACATGGCGGACATCATGGAAGTAAATCCGGATAATTCCCCGGTAACCATACCCTTGCCCGAAGTATTCCACATGGAATAAACCTTAAAAGTGCATTAAAGTTGGTCTTTAATGCGCTTTTTTCCTTATTTTTGTTACGTACCAAAATCTATGAAATATGAAAAAGCACTTAATGCTTGCGTGCCTGTACTTATTGCTCTCCATTCTTAACACCTCAGCCTCTGTAGAAGTACGTTCTACCCATATGACCACTACCGACGGGCTTGCCAATAATTCCGTCTGCTATGTATTCCAGGACAGCAAAGGGTTTATATGGATGGGAACCCTGAACGGACTCAGCCGCTACGACGGCAATACCTTCGTCACCCTCCTGCCCGAAGGCGATACTCAATCCGGACGCCTCTCCCTCTCCTCTAACCACGTCCGTTCCATCAGCGAAGACCGTAACGGCTTCCTGTGGCTTGAAACCTCCGGTGAATTCTTCAACTGTTACGACCTGAAGACAGAACGTTTCGTCGACTTCACCGGCCGCGGCGAATACCGCCAGCACTACGATCGTAAAGCCGAAGCTCCCAATGGAGATATATGGTTGTGGAACAGTCGCAACGGCTGCCGCCTCATCACCTACCACAATGGTGATTTTTCATCCGTTGCTTACAAGAAATCCAACGGAAACCTACCTTCGGACAGCGTGGCCTATGTCTATCCCGACCCACACGGCAACATCTGGATAGGTACTGACCACGGCGTAGCCCTCGTCAGCAGTGCACAGACTGTCATTGTCGACAACAACAATGCCTTCGCCGCACAGAGCTTCGAAAAAGATATCTTTTTTCTCTCTACCGATGGCATCATCAACCGTAAAAGCGGTAGTGCACCCACCGCAACCTCCGCCAGCCTGCCACGTGGCGAAGGCGGCATCACTCTGTATGGCACACTCCGCCTGCAAAACGAGTGGGTCATCTTCACCAACACCGGCGGCTATCTATTCGACATGAAAACTCAACGCATCAGCCGACATCCGAATCTCGACATCCGTAACGGCAATGTGCTGACGGATAATCGGGGGGACTTCTGGATCTACAACAACACCGGCCAGGTATGGTATGTCAACGCCACCACCCATGCTGTTAAAACCTTCCGTCTCTCCCCTCCCGATAAATTGAACTATGTGGACATGGAACGCTACCACATTGTACACGACTCCCGGGGCATTATCTGGATCTCCACCTACGGCAACGGGCTCTTCGCCTACAACACTATCACAGAAGAGCTCCAGCACTTCGACTTCCAGATTGACGGCTTCAGCCACATCAGCTCCAACTATCTGCAATACATCATGGAAGACAGTTCCGGTGCTATCTGGGTCAGTTCTGAATACGCCGGTATTGCCCGTCTTACTATCCTGAACGAAGGCATCAAACGCATTTACCCTGAAGCCATCTCTCTGTCTGACCGCTCCAATACCGTCCGCATGATTACCCGCCTCAAGAACGATGACATCTGTATCGGTACCCGTGGTGGTGGTGTCTATACCTACGACCCGCTGATCAATACACAGAAAAAAGAAGTTCATTACAACTCCAACATCTATGCCATGGCCGAAGACCTTGACGGCACCCTGTGGATGGGTAGCCGTGGCGAAGGTCTCTGCATTGGCGGAAAATGGTATGTCAACCACTCCAACGATGCCCATTCCATTAGTAACAACCATATCTTTACCCTCTACTGTGACCGCAAAGGTCGCATGTGGATAGGCACCTTCGGCGGCGGATTGGACCTTGCCATCAAAGAGAACAACAGATACACCTTCCGCCACTTTTTCACCAAAACTTTCGGACAACGCCGCACGCGCGCCATCATCGAAGATTCGAACGGTTGGATATGGGTAGGAAATAGTGACGGAGTCTACGTCTTCTCCCCCGATTCCCTGCAAGCTGACCCGCAAAACTACCTGACCTATAATTACAACAACGGAAAACTGCGCAGTAACGAAATTAAGTGCATCTACCAAGACACACAGAACCGGATATGGATTGGTTCCTCCGGTGGCGGCCTTAGTATGTGCATCCCCGGCACCGATTATCACAACCTTACCTTCAAACATTACGGCACCAGTAACGGCCTCGTCAACGATATGGTTCAAGCCATCGCTGAAGATAAGCAAGGCAACCTATGGATTGCCACCGAATACGGTATCTCCCGCTTCAATCCCGAAACGCAAGCTTTTGATAATTACTTCTTCTCGGCCTACACATTGGGTAACGTCTACAGCGACAATAGCTCGTGCGTCAGTAAAAACGGCAGTCTACTGTTCGGTACCAACTACGGTTTGTTGGTCATCAACCCCGAACAAATGGGAAACAATTCTGTACTCAATTCCTCAATCACCTTCACCAACCTTCAGGTGAACGGAATATCCATGCGCCCGGGTGCCCCCGACTCCCCCCTCTCCAGCGCTATGATGTACACAGACGAAATAGAACTGAAGCACTTTCAGAGATCATTTGTAATAGACTTCACCACATTCGATTACTCAAAAACCAACAGCTACACCTACACCTATCGGTTGGAGAACTATGATAAAGAATGGAGCAAACCCTCTCCACTCAGCTTTGCATCCTATAAAAATCTACCACCGGGCAAGTACAGTCTGCACGTAAAAATCTGTAATGCCACCGGTATTTTGGGCGATCAGGAAGCTATTCTGAAGATTACCATCACTCCTCCCTTTTGGAAAACCACTTGGGCATTCCTTATCTATGCCCTCTTGCTGACAGTCATATTGTACGTCACCTACAGGCTGATACGTAATTTCAACCTCTTGCGCAACAAAATACAAGTAGAGAAACAATTGACGGAATACAAGCTCGTATTCTTTACAAACATCTCACACGAATTCCGTACTCCCTTAACCCTAATTCAAGGAGCATTGGAAAAGATACAGAGCATAGACAAAATCCCCAAGGAAATGGTCAATTCATTGAAAGTGATGAACAAGAGCACCCAACGTATGCTCCGTCTCATCAACCAACTGTTGGAGTTCCGGAAGATGCAGAACAACAAGCTTGCTCTCTCCTTGGAAGAAACAGATGTCATGGGCTTTCTTCATGAAATATTCCTGAGCTTCAAGGATACTGCGACATCCAAGAATATGGATTTCCGCTTTCAGCCTTCAGCGGCTTCCTACAAGATGTTCATCGACAAAGGGAATCTGGACAAAGTTGTCTACAATCTCCTGTCCAATGCTTTCAAGTACACCCCGAGCAACGGCAAAGTCATCCTTTCAGCTATCGTCGATGAGGACAGGAAATGCTTGGAAATCTCTGTAGCTGACACAGGAATCGGTATTGCCAAAGAAAAACGGGGAGAATTGTTCAAACGCTTCATGCAAAGTAACTTTTCAAGCAATAGTACAGGGATAGGACTACATCTGACACACGAACTGGTAAATGTCCATAAAGGGACTATCAATTATGATGAGAACCAAGGAGGAGGCTCCATCTTCACAGTCTCCCTCCCCATCGACACCAGTGCATACGAAGAAAAAGACTTTCTCATTCCTCACGACGCCTTCCTCGAAGAGAAAGCATATAAACCGGAAAACAACGAAGAAGAAAGCACCCTGGAAGTAAATGTAACAAAGGAAAAAGAACCTTCGAACCAGTACAAATTGCTCATCATAGAGGATGACAACGACGTACGCGAATTCTTGAAAGAAGAATTCAAACTTTATTTTGAAGTTGTTACTGAAGCAGACGGTCTTTCTGGTCTGGAACGTGCACGTACATACGATGCCGATCTCATCATCTGCGATGTACTGATGCCAGGCCTCACAGGTTTCGAAGTTACCCAGAAGCTTAAAAATGATTTCGATACTAGCCACATCCCCATCATTTTATTGACAGCCATGAGTTCGGCAGAAAATCACCTGAAAGGCGTGGAAAGTGGAGCGGATGCATACATCACCAAGCCGTTTAGTCCCAAGCTATTACTGGCAAGAGCATTCCAGTTGATAAAGCAACGTGAAAAGTTGCGGAAGAAATTCTCGGATGATCCGGGAATGATAACTCCTGCTATCTGTACGTCAGAGAAAGACAAACAATTTGCCGATAAGCTTCAGGCTATTCTGGAAGAACAGATTAGTAACAGTGAATTCGCCGTAGATGACCTTGCTTCAGTGATGGGGCTGGGACGTTCCACCTTCTATCGCAAAGTGCGTGGAATAACCGGTTATTCCCCCAATGAGTACATGCGCATCATCCGCATGAAAAAAGCTGCTGAACTTTTACTTGAAAAGGGATACAATGTGTATGGACTTATGAGAAGAAAGAGTGTTGTTGATTATGGTAATGTAGACCATATTAAGGATAAGATTCATTTCATTTATGCTGATATGCAGGATTTGGTTTCTCTTGTATCTGCTATGAAGATTTCACAGGCAGATGAAGTATACAATCTTGCTGCACAGTCATTTGTTGCCACATCATGGGATACACCATGTACAACGGCCGATATCGATGCTATAGGTGTTACAAATATGCTTGAAGCAATCAGAATGGTTAAGCCTGAGTGCAGATTTTATCAGGCATCAACATCAGAGATGTTTGGTAAAGTACAGGCTATTCCGCAGACAGAGGAAACACCGTTTTATCCAAGAAGCCCATATGGTGTTGCGAAGCTTTATGGACATTGGATTACAAAGAATTACAGAGAGAGTTACAATATGTATGCGTGCTCAGGAATTCTTTTCAATCATGAATCGGAAAGACGTGGTAAGGAATTCGTTACAAGAAAAATTACTAATGCAGTTGCGAGAATTAAGCTTGGTCTTCAGGATTATGTTGAATTAGGTAATCTTGATGCAAAGAGGGACTGGGGACATTCAAAAGATTATGTCCGTGCAATGTGGCTTTTATTACAGCAGGAAGAACCAGATGATTATGTAATTGCAACCAACGAGACAAGAACTGTAAGAGAATTTGCTAAAACAGCATTTGAAGCAGCAGGAATGGAAGTTGAATTTGAAGGTGAAGGAGTTAACGAGATTGCAAAAGACAAGGCAACTGGTAAGGTCGTTCTTAAAGTAAATCCTGAATTTTTCAGACCGGCTGAAGTTGAACTCCTTATAGGAAATCCTGAAAAAGCAGAGAAAAAACTTGGATGGAAGAGAGAAATTTCATTCCAGGAATTAGTTGAGAGAATGGTTAAGAATGATTTGGCTTTAACTGAAAAGGAAGTTAAAGCTGCACAGCTTTAATTGAGGTTTTATATGAAAGCATTAATAATTGGTGGTGGTGGTTTTGTCGGACCATATCTTGCAAAACATCTTACTGAAGATTTGGGATATACTGTAACAGTTACCAAAACAGAAAAAGAAACATTGAATTTAGATGGGGTTGGCATTGCCAACCTCAATATTCTTGATAAAGAGCAGATAAAAGAACTTTTGGTGAATGAAGAACCGGATTATGTATTTCATCTTGCGGCACAGTCATCGGTTGCATATTCATGGAAAAACCCTTCACTTACCATTGATGTTAATGTAAAAGGATGTGCCAATCTGCTTGATGTACTTAGGGAACTTGAGAAAAAACCGCGTGTACTTCTCATTGGTTCAGGTGAAGAATATGGTCATATTAAAAGCAGCGAGTGTCCTATTGTAGAGGATAATACGGTACGTCCGGGTAATATATATGCGGCAACAAAGGCATGCCAGAATATGCTTGGAAAGATTTATGCTGATGCATATGGACTTGATGTAATAATGGTACGGGCATTTAATCATATAGGACCGAATCAGCTACCGATGTTTGTTGTAATAAAGGTTGGTAATCTTAGTGCAAAACGTGATTTTACAGATGTAAGAGATGTTGTGAAAGCATATGCACTTCTTGTGATGAATGGCAGACGAGGAGAGACATACAATGTTGGAACTGGAAATGCAGTAAGTATTCAGGAAATATTGGACCGAATCGTATCAATGTCAGAGTGTGAAATAAAAGTTGAAGTTGATCCTGCTAAGCTTCGGCCTGTTGATGTGCCTATAATTGAGCCTGATATTACAAAGATTGTAGATGAGGTTGGATGGCACCCGGAGATAGATTTAAATGAAACGTTGAAAGAAACTTTGACATATTGGAGAAGCAAATAATATGAATGAAAAAAAGACAAATAAGCAATTGGTAAGTTACATAACACTTGCAGTTTCATTACTTGTAATTGTATTGCTGGAATACAAGTTCTTTGCTAATGTTATGTTTAATGGCGTGCTTATAGGAGACGAAGGAGATGCCCGTCTTAATAATCTTTTAGTGGAACACTGGTTCAGGGCATTTGGCGGCAAAGAAAAGTTTAGCATTGTTAATATATTTTATCCGATAACCAATACACTGGCATATACAGATATGCTTCTCGCACTTGCAATTCCATACAGCATTTTAAGACTGTTTGGAATGAATATGTTCCTTGCAAATAAGATAGTATTAATAGGATTTCATATATTTGGAAGCTATTCACTTTTTTATTTGTTAAAAAAGAAATTTAAGCTTAATAATCTTTGGAGTCTTCTTGGTGTGATCGTATTTTCTTATTCAAGTGCATACTATGTAAGAATAGGACATACCCAGCTTATTACAATCAGCCTGGTTCCGTTGTTGATTATATTCATGTTCTGCTTTTTTGAAAATTTTCAGAATAAAGTTAAACGTATAGTTTACGGATTTTTGACAATAACATTATATGTTCTTATAATGTATACAAGCTGGTATACAGCATTCTTTACAGCATTATTTATGGCGACATTTATTGTAATATATGTATGTGTTGCATCAAGTAATAAGAACAAGGTATTTAGTAATGTCTGGATGTATATAAAGAAATGCTATAAAGAGATTATTGCTTACGTTGTATATGCAATATGTATTGCAATACCATTTTTCAAGATGTATATACAGGTAAGCAGAATGTATGGCAAGCGTTCATATAGTGAGATTGCAACAATGCTTCCTGAATTGATTGATTTCTTTAATGTTGGCGATAATAATCTTCTTATAGGTCGTTTTATCAAGGCACTTGGTCTTTCGTCAAGAACATATCTTAATCAGGGAGAAATGTCAGTAGGCTTTTCATTACTTACAATGGGACTTCTTGTAGCTGCGTTTTTCTATGTGAGAAAGAAGTATCTTAAAGAAAAATATAAGGCACTTGAGACGGAAGGAAGCTATACAGTCCAGAGCAAAATGGTTCTTGTATCAATAATATATGCCGTACTTGTATCATTTATACTTCTTGTACAGTCTAATGAAATATCTTTCTGGTATCTTGTATACAGATTCGTTCCCGGAGGAAGTGCAATCCGTGCAGCAGTACGATACAATTATTATCTTGTAATGCCAGTTGCAATAGTAATTGCAAATTTTGGACAGATGCTTCA
>OHPW01001215.1_pt1 | contig 15058 bp, 10 predicted proteins | sample 1577771 | NCBI WGS metagenome assembly OHPW01 (sample SAMEA3879608, study PRJEB24766) | human gut metagenome | biome: human-associated habitat; feature: feces | place: USA | collected 1985/1987
TGGGTCCGATGATGTTGGGCAGCACTTCCTTGAAGATGATGAAGAAGCTGCCTGCACCCAGCGTGCGGGACGCCAGAACGAACTCCTGATCCTTCAGCTTGAGCATCTCGGCGCGGGCGATGCGGCTCATGCCCACCCACTCGGTCAGCATCAGGGCAAAGATGATGGTCACCATGCCGGGCTGCAATACGAGCAGAAGCAGCGTAACGATGACCAGCCGGGGGATGCCGTTGGCTACTTCCAGAAAGCGCTGCATCACCATATCCACCCTGCCGCCAAAGTAGCCCGAGATCAGGCCGTAGCTCATGCCGATGACCATATCAATGATCGCAGCAGCCACCGCGATGATCAGGGAGACGCGCGCGCCTTCCCATGTGCGGGTCCAGATGTCGCGGCCGTACAAGTCGCTGCCGAACCAGTAGTAGACGTCCAGCTTGTCTTTTTCCTGATAGGCGTTGGTCAGCTTGGAGCCGGTGGTGGTGCTCATCTTCTCGCTGCCGTCCAGAATGCCGAACTGCTCAATGCCCGGCACGCGGGGCGCAAAGTTTTTCTGGCTCAGATCCTGCCCGGAGTAGGTGTAGCTGTTCATGCCCGGGCCCAAAACGGCCAGCAGCACGATGACCACGATGAGGACAAGCCCCAGCACGGCGCTCTTTTTGCCGAAGAAGCGGATGAGCGCTTCCTTCCAGAAGTTCTGCGCCGCAAAGTTGGTATCCACGGCGATTTCATCATCGTTGTGCTTGAGGGCAAAATCCTTTTCCGCAAAGGTGTGCTCCGTGTACATTGCATCCACGGCGCTGACAATGGCATCGGCGGTGGATTCGCCGCCCAGCCGGATCGCTTTTTCTGCCATTTAGTCGTCCCCCTTTGCCAAACGAATGCGCGGGTCGATGATGCCGTACAGCAGGTCAACGACCAGCATGATGCCAATGTACATGGCACTGTAAATAAAGCTCAGACCAATGACCACGTTGTAATCGTTGGACTGGATGGCTGTCACCAGCAGACTGCCCACGCCGGGGATGGCAAAGATCTTTTCCACCACCAGCGAGCCGGTCATCAGATCCACGATCAGCGGTGCCAGCACCGTGATGATGGGGATCAGGGCGTTGCGCAGCGCGTGGCGGAAGATCAGCGCCGGGCCGGAAATGCCCTTGCTCTCAGCCAGCAGCATATAATCGGAATCCAGCACCTCGATCATCTCACTGCGGGTAAAGCGGGCAATGGATGCCATGGTAAACATGGAAAGCGAAATGCTGGGCAGCACGCTGGAGCCAAAGATGTCCTTGGCGGAAAACAGCATGGGGAACCAGCGGAATTTGAAGCCGAAGGTGTAGCTCAGCGCCAGTGCGAACACATAGGACGGCACCGATACGCCGATGACCGAGATGATGGTAGCAATGGTGTCCACCACGGTATCCCGCTTTAAGGCGGCGAGGATGCCCAGCACCAGACCTACGATGGCACCCAGCGTGACCGCCATGCCGCCCACCTGAATGGAGATGGGCAGACGGGACTGGATGAGCTGAGAGATGGGCGTATTTTTAGAGATATTGTAGCTGACACCCAGATCGCCCCGGAGCATATTGCCCACATAGCGGAAGAACTGGATATAGATGGGCTGGTCAAGGCCGTACTTTGCATATAGGGCTGCCCGCATATCGGGCGTCAGCTTTTCATCATTGAAGGGCGAGCCGGGCATCAGCTGCATCAGGATGAACAGCACCAGCAGGATTGCCAGCAGCGTGAACAGCGATGTCAGGATTCGCTTGAGTGTGTACTTTTTCACGTCGGGTGGACCCCCTTTGTCCAAAGCGTTTTTCGCGGTCAATCGTTCGCCTGCCGCGTACAGGTCAAATGGCAAAAAGGCGCACAGTGGCTTTTTGCGGGCCACTGTGCGGCCTTATTCAGTATGCTTTTGTTTTACACGCTCTTAGCGGCGTTCTTGTACACGCGGTTCAGTGCCACAGGGTGGAACGCTACGCCGGTAACGGCAGAGGAGACCATCTCGGCATTGCACTGACCGTACAGGGGGAAGATGACTGCCTGCTCCAGAACGATCTGCTCTGCCTCGTACAAAGCAGCCCAGCGGCCCTCGGGGTCGGTGCACAGATCGCCGGTGGTGCACTCGTCAATGATGGCATCGTAGTCGGCATCGCTCCACAGACCGTAGTTGTTGGAATTGCCGGTCACCCACATACCCAGATAGGTCATGGGGTCGGCGTAGTCGGGGCCCCAGCGGGTCAGGCCGATCTCAAAGTTGCCGTCCTGCATATCCTGCACGCGCTGCTTCTTGGGCTCCACGGTCAGGTTCAGGGTAAAGCCTGCCAGCGTGGTCTCCAGCTGCTCCTTGACGACCTGTGCCACCTTCTGGGGTGCGTCGTCGGCATCCACCACCATGTTGAAGGTGAAGGATTCCTTGCCCAGCTCGCTCTTGGCCTGCTCGTAGTACTCCTTGGCCTTGTCGGCATCATAAGCGCAGAACTCTGCAAACTTGGTCTGGTCGGCGCTGAAATCGCTGCCGTCGGGGCCGGTGGCAAACTGCGGCGGAACCGCGGTGTAGCAGGGTGCAGAGCCATCCTTCAGCACGTCCCCGGTAATGGCGTCACGATCCAGTGCAAAGGTGATGGCCTTGCGCAGGTTCTCGTTGGCAAGCTCCGGCACACCGTCGATGTTGGGGCTGATGTACCACAGGTAACCGGCGCCCACGCTGGTAAAATCGGGGTCATCCTTGACCTGATCCACCTGCTCGCCGTTCAGCAGGGTCATATCCAGAGCACCGGTCTGGTAGCTCATCAGTGCCTGCTGGCTGTCCTTGATGACCTGATAGGCCAGACCGTCCAGTGCGACCTTAGCAGCATCGTAGTAATCGGGGTTCTTTTCCAGTGTAAAGGCAGTAGCAGCCGGCTGGTAATCCGTCAGCTTGAAAGCGCCGTTGGACAGCACCGTGTCGGGGCTGGTGCCGAAGGTGTCCTTGCAGGTGTTGAAGAAAGCCTCGTTGACCGGATAGAAGGTGGGGAAATACATCAGGCTCAAAAAGTAGCTGACAGGAACATTCAGCTGGACCTCCAGCGTCTTGTCGTCCACTGCGGTGACGCCCAGATCGGTGACAGGCTTTTCGCCGGCAATGATCTCGGCAGCGTTGACCACCTGACCGATATCAGAAAGCATATAGGAATACTCGGAAGCGTTGGCGGGGTCTACGGCACGCTGCCAGCCAAACACGAAATCGGCAGCGGTAACGGCATCGCCGTTGGACCACTTGACATCCCGCAGGTGGAAGGTATAGGTCTTGCCGTCCTCGCTGATGTCGTAGGTCTCTGCAATGGCGGGAACTGCTGCGCCGTCGGCATCCATCTGCATCAGGCCGTCGGTGTAATCGGCGATGACCTCAAAGGAGGTGCCGTCGGTGGCGATCTGCGGGTCCAGCGACTGAACCTCGGTCTCCAGCATAATGTTCAGGGTGCCGCCCTGTGCAGTGCCAGCTGCAGAGGAAGCAGTGCCGGAAGCGGAAGAAGCCGCCACGGAGCTGGAAGAGCCGCCGCAGGCTGTCAGAGCCAGTGCTGCGGAGGTGACACCGGCAGCTGCCAGGAAGCTGCGGCGCGAAATACGACGATCAAATCTCATAGATGTTTCCCCTCTCTTCACTGCTTTAGCTTTATACTCTGCTAAAGCGTTTCGTTCTAAAAATACACAAGGGATGTCCGTTCCTCCTTCTGGAACTTTGCACGCCCTTGTGCTATGGACGCATTATACATCCGTGTTTTCCGAAAGAAAAGAGTTTTTTGAAAATTTGTCCTCATCAAATGCACATTTCTGCGGTTTATCCAACATTTTGCCGGAAGTTTTTCTTGGTTTTTGTATAATTTTCACCCTTGAGCACATTTCACTTAAAGAACGTTTCAATTGAAAATCCTTTTTTAATTCAATTCAGGCTGTATATTTTCATCTTGTTTCTTTCTTTTATTAAGAAAAAGCACCGATTTGCTTTTTCATGTGCAAACCAGTGCTTTTCTTGATTTCTCTTTTTAAATTGTATTTTTGTGGCAAACAGTTTTTTGATGTCACTCTCAGGCTTCTGCCGCGAGCGTCTCCACCGTACCATTGTAAACGGCAGTGTCCAGCTGCTCTTCGGTAGCGGCCACAAGGGTGGTGGCGGTAGCCGCACCCACAACGTTCGTAGCGGTACGCGCCATATCCACGATGCTGGAGATGGGAGAAAGCAGGATGATGGCTTCCACCGGCAGACCGGCAGCGGCAAACAGCGCCGTTGCGGTAATGGTCGCCGTGCCGGGCACACCGACCGTACCAATGGAAACGACCACAGCCAGCACTACGAGGAAGGCGTACTGCACAGGCGTGTACTCGATGCCCAGCAGATGGATGGTAAACACTGCCAGCAGAGTGGGCCAAATGCCCGCGCAGCCCGGCATACCAAGGTTTGCACCCAGACTTGCGCCAAAGGCGGCAACGTCCTCATTCACACCCAGCTTCCGGGTCAGCTGGTTGACCGTGACCGGGATAGTACCCACACTGCTCTGGGAGGTAAAGGCAACGGTAGCCGCAGGCCAGATGCCCTTGAAGAAGCGGACGGGGCTCAGCTTGCCCACAAACTTGATCAGGGCGCTTTCCACAACAAAGACCTGAATGCCGCACAGTACATACGCCAGCACCAGAACGCTGAGCAGCGGAATAAGATCCGCAGGAGAAGAACGGCTGACTGCACGGGCGATCAGGGAAAGGACTGCATACGGGGTAAAGGAGATCACATAGCTGACCACGCGGCCCATCACAAGGTCGCCGGCGTCAATGAACTTTTTAAAGGGTGCCACCTCTTCGGGCTTCTTGGCTGCGATCTTGTTATAGCTGACAGCCACCAGAATGCAGAACACCACAATGGGCACCACCTCGCCGTTGGACCAGTGCGCAGCCAGATTCTGCGGGAACAGGCTGATGACCGTATCCACAAAGGTGGGCACTTCCTTGGCGGTGTAATCGGTGGCCAGTTCATACTGCACCCCGCTGCCAATGTTAGTAGCCACACCGGCGATCAGGGTGATCAGGCTGGCAATGAAGGTGTTCAGCACCAGAAAGAACACGGTCTTGAGACCGATCTGCTTCAGGCGGACGGAATTGCCCAGATTGGTGATGCTGGAAATGATGCTGAAGATCAGCAGCGGAATGACCACAGCGGAGACCACATGGGCGTAAATAGTACCTACGGCTGCTACGTAAGTGTGGTGTCCCTTGAACGCAAGACCCACGATCAGGCCAAGACCCACGGCAAGGATGGTGCGCACACCAAAATCAACATGCTTTTTCTTGTGCAGATAATACAGCAATGCAAAAAATACTGCGGTGAGCGCCAGCGCGCCCAGATCCAAAATTTCGACAGACATAAAACGTTACCCTTTCTTTTGTTTGTTGGTTTACTTCGTTTTCGTCTGACAACACATTCGTCTGTTCATAGCTCTCTCCTATTTCTACAAACCCACGCGTTATGTATGTTTTGTTGTTTGAAGGGAGTATACTCCCCTTCCGGGCAATTGTCAATAGAAAATTCATATTTTCCTATTTTATTTGTAGGAAAGTCAGGGATAGGCGCTCCGCACAAAAAGAAAGCTGCCGCACCAGATAATGTGCAGCAGCTCCCTTTGCATTTTTATTTTACCGGCAGCCAGACCGTTGCTTTTGCCCCGCAGGGGTGCAGGCGTAAACTATCACTTTTTTAAGAAGGAGAACAATCCCTTCTTTTCGTAGGGCTCACGGCAGATCTCGCCCACCTGGTATCCGGTGCCCTCAATGGCAGCGCGGAGTGCCTTTTCGTCCAGCGGCTCCTTGGAAAGGATCACGGTCCTGCCCTTAGAATGCGAGGACGAGACCTTTTCCACCGGGAACTCACTGCGGATCGTGTCATTGATATGCGCTTCGCACATGGAACAGGCCATGCCGTCCACTTCTACGGTTGTCTGGAACATTTTTGTACCTTCTTTCAGTTTCTTATGACGATCATCGTTTTTCCTTCACATCCTCTGTGCAGGGCAGAAGCAATAGTTAGAATTAGCTAACTTTCGTTTCTGAGAAAAGCCGCCATCCAGCGGCCTTCCCGCCCAAATAATACGCCCTGCGGCTGCATCTGTCAAGGCATCCGGGGCATTTTTGCTGGGACAGCAGCTTTTTTATTTCGGTGCGTCAGACGTCCCGTCTCAGCAGCTCCGTCAGACTGCGGAAGGTCCTGCCATGGCTGCCGGTGACGGTCTCGGCATGGAGCAGACTGCTGAGAACGCTTTCCTCCACGCACTCTGCCACCGCCCGGAACAAGGGGTTGATGGCATCATCGTGCAGCAGGGTCATGGGCAGCAGCGCCTTGTCCGAATAGTGCGGCACCCGGTTGGCAGTGGTAAAGGCGATAACGATCTCGCCGCTGCCGTTGCCGCAGTAGGAGCCGGTGCGGGAAAGCCCCACCAGCGCCCGGCGGCACAACCGCCGCAGCTGCCGCTCGCTCAGGGGGATATCCGTAGCCAGCACCGTGATGATGGAGCCCTTGTCCTCGTGGGGCGGGATGCTGTCGTCCAGCAGCGTATGGATGGGCTTGCCCGCCACGATGAGGTCGTCAAACAGCGCGTGGTTGGAGAGCACCAGTGCACCGATGGTGTACTGCTTGCAGTCCAGCTCCACCACCCGGGAGGCAGAGCCGATGCCGCCCTTGAGCCCGTGACAGCGCATTCCCCGCCCTGCGCCTACGGCACCCTCGGCAAAGTCTGCCTTGCAGTCCGCCAGCGCAGCAAAGACGTGCTGTTCGGTGACATGAAGTCCCCGGATGTCGTTCAGGCCGCAGTCGTTGCACTCGCAGACCACCGGGTTCACGCTGCCGGTGGTCTCGCAGATATCGGGGTTCTTTTCCAGCATATACTTCACCAGCGCGGTCTGCGCCGTGCCCACACTGAGGGTGTTGGTAAACAGAATAGGCGTTTCCAGCGTGCCAAGCTCATCGATCTGCACAAGGCCGGTGGTCTTGCCAAAGCCGTTGATAACATGGCTGGCCGCCAGCACCTTTTCATGGAAAATATCTCCCGGGTGCGGCAGCAGCGCCGTTACGCCGGTCTGCACCACACCGTCTGCCAGCGTGCAGTGCCCCACCGTCACGCCCGGCACATCGCTGATCTTATCCAGCGCACCTTTGGGCAGCTTGCCCACCTGAAAACCCCATTCATTTCCCGCGATGCCCATCGTAGTTCCTCCTTGCTTTTTTCTAAGATGTATCATAGCATTTCTCCTGCCAAAAGTAAACCGCTGTAACAGACCGGAAGCAGACCTGAAAAAAGGCTGCCGCACAGGATCTCACTGTACAGCAGCCTTTTGCTATTTTGTAAAAACACCGCCGCAGCGCGGGGTGTTCCATCAGGAGTGCTCGAGCGGGCGGAAGAGTCCCTTGACCTTTTCCCAGCAGGCCACCACCCGCTCCCGCGGCAGGAAATAATTGACCAACAGCGCCACGATCACGCCCACTGCCGTATCAAAGATACAAGTTTTTTCCGCTAGTAGATTATTTAACGAGACACTCCCGCGCAAAAACAGGACCCCGGAGCCCTTTTTGAGCCATAACGGCTCCGAAAAAGGTTCCGGGGTTTGTGTAATGCTTTTCAGCCGCCCAAAGCGGATTTATTTTCCAAGCACAACGGAGAGTTTGATCTCCTTTTCCGTCTCGCTCAGGTCAAGAGCGCCGCCGTCGGCAACAGTCACACGCAGCTCATAAAGCGTACCGGCGGTAAGCTCCGTCACAGCATTGCCGTCCTCGTCTGTGATCGACCACAGTGCAGAATCGACCTTTGCCAGCCTGCCGTCCGCGCCATAGGCGTAGAGGATCAGACCGGAGGTGCTGCCGGACAGGTTGTTCATACGGAAAGCCACGGTGGTGTTGGGATGTACGTTGCGGACTGTCGCCGTGTTGCGCCAGCTTGCAACGGTGCCTTCGCCGCCGTCCTGCGCAAACTGCTCCTGCGAGAGGACATTTCTTGCAGCCTGATCAAGATCGACCTTGCGGTAGGGCATTTCGGGCAGATAAACGAAACGGTCCTGCAGACGAAGCAGCTCCAGATAGCCTGTCGGGCAGTAGAGCGCGTTGCCGCTGTTGCCGGCATACATTCCAATGGCCATGTTGTTGTAGCCGTACTTGTTGGAAACATCCATCGTGAAAACAGTCTCGCCGGTTTCAAAGTCCAGAATGATGTACTGCCACATCCCGGTGGTCACATCCTGCACATAGCCGTAGATATAGCCCGTTGCGGTGGAAAGCTTCATGATGGAAGTATCGCTCAGGTCGTTCCGGCTCCAGATGCTCTTCATCTCGTAGCCGTTTGCGGTCTTTACGGTGTCCATGCGCTCAATGCCCGGGGCGATCATGACGTTGCCCTTCATGAGCCAGTTCTGGTCATAAATATTGGCGTAGCTCTGGATGGAGGAGTCGTTGTTGGGGTCCGCCAGACCTGCATTGCCCGCGCCAAACCAGTTGCAGACGATGGTGCTGACGGTTCCATTGCCGTCATCATAGACGATGGCAGAGTTCTCAACGGCCACCTGATAGCCCTCGGGCAGGTCATCCAGCACCGGGGCGCTTGCCACGACCTCGCCGGTCTTCATATCAAGTGCAAGAAGGTTTACGGTATCCTGATTATCGGTGAACAGCACAAGGTTCGGTGTCAGTGTGGGAGAGCAGCCGCCGCCCCATGCAAGACCGCCGCCGGTGGTCTTATCGCCTTCGCCGCTCACCTTTGCGCCTGCGCTCTCATAGGGCGTGCACCACACAACGTCTACGCCTTCTTCTGCACGCAGAAGATAGCAGTTCTGGTTGGTCAGGACCACCGCACCGTCCTTGGAGGCGGCGATGCCGTTCTCGGCACCCTCGCCGGGGGTCAGCTCGTGGACAAAGACAGCCTTTGAAAGGTCTGCCTGCTCACCGTTCAGGATGGCATCAATGGCAGAACGGGCAATATAGCCGATGACGCCCTGCTGCTGGCGCTGCGGGTAAATGCGGAAGCCGCCCGTTGCAAACCAGAGGTTTCCGTCATAGTCAAAGACCACGGACAGAAGATTCTGCGTCAGTTCTTTTCCAAGTGCAGCCTCGGCAGCCGCCTTGATATCAATGTCCAGCACCTTTTCAAATTCCGGCAGCACATTGCCGTTTTCGTCCGTTGCGCGGAGCATCAGCACATGGTTGTTGCTCGTGGGGCAGACGATGCGGTTGGACGCATCCATGAAGGTATAGGAGCTTTGGATGACGTACCCGCCGCCGTCATGCTTCTTCGGGGAGAAATAGCCGAGCGTCTTTGTCTCCTCGGCGTTCAGGTCGCGGATGGCAATGCCGCCCAGCAGCGGCACAACAGCATGGCCGTAGCTGTCAAAATAGATGGCGGGAGAAGCATTTGCATTCGTTGTCTCGTAGGAAACGTTGATCTCGGGATAAATGCCCAGCGGCAGGATCTCATCCGTCGAGTCGGTGTTATAGCCGTCGTGATGAATGTTTGCATCGCTCTTGGCCATATAGGGGTTTTCCTCCACCTGCTTGGGGTTCAATGCCTTTACCGGCAGCGCCGCAGAGGTCGTCTGTGCAGAAGAGGGCTGCACAGCAGCGGACGATGCAGCGGGCTGCGAAGCTGCGCCGCTGTCTGCGGGCGTCTGCGTACCGCCGCAGGCGGCCATGGACAGGCACAATGCTGCGGTCAGCGACAAGCTTAACGCAGAATGGATGATCCTTTTCTTTTTCATAAACCGTTCTCCTTGTTGTATTCGTTGCGGTCAGGCCGGCGCTGCTCTGCCCGATCTTTCCCATCCAGCCAGCTGCAAAAGCCCTGCCGCAGGGCGGCTTCGGTCACCGGCTCCAGCAGAAAGTAGTCTGCACGCAGCCGGAAGGCATGGAGCGAAAAATCCAGATCGCTGCACCAGATAACACGTGTTTGGGGACAAAGCGCGCGCAGATGCTCTACTGCATTCAAGCCGTCGACACCCGGCAGGGCGATCACGGCGTTTGTCAGCGGCTCGCTGCGTGCGGTTTCAAAAAAACTTTCCTGATCGTGGTAACAGTCCATTTGGGGAAACAAACAATGCTCGGCGCAGAACTGCAAGATCTGCTCTGTCAGAAAAGCTTCCTGCGCCCTGCTGTTTGTCAGCACGGCGATTCGGTACACAGCTTTCCTCCTTTCTCTTCTTCCCTTATTGGGGGCTTCTGTCTCCAGTATACGGACAGGCGCGGTCTTTTCAAGGTATCTGGCACGAAAGCACTGTTTCCGTCACGAAATCCCGTTTTCTGCTGCGACAGAAACGTGCAACTGTGCTATAATCAGGATGAAAGAGTTTATAAAGGAGGTTGGAAGCTATAACAATGGCTTCTTGGTACAGCATGAGATTTGCGATCGTTGACGACCTTGATACCGAGCGCACGCTGCTGAAGGAGCGCTTAGCGCGGCAGCTGCGCCAGCGCGGCACAGAAGCAGAGCTTTTAGAATTTGACAGCGGCGAAGCTTTTCTGGCGGCAGAAAAAGAGCGGCGCTTTACCGCCGCATTTCTGGATATTTACATGGAAGGCTTAAGCGGCATGGACGCGGCAAGGGAGCTTCGGAAAACAGATACGGACTGCCTTCTGGTTTTTACCACCACCTCGACAGACCATGCGCTTGAGGGCTTTCAGGTGCGGGCATTTCATTATCTGGTCAAGCCATTTTCCGAAACCGAGCTTTCCGGTCTGCTGGATGAAATGCTCTCAAAGCTCCCGCACCCGGAGCCAATCCTGACGGTGAAGGTGGATGGCAGCGACATCCGTTTGCGCTATCGGGACATCATATCTGCCGAGCATTTCGCCCACATGATCAACATCCGCACCACTGCCGGCAAAACGCTTGCCACACGCCAAAGCTTCAAGGCATTCACAGAGCCGCTCAAAAAAGACCCGCGCTTTTTCGTCTGCGGCCGCGGCGCGATCATCAATATGGAGAATGCTGCCGATTTTCAGGATGCCGCCTTCTGCATGACGGACGGCAGCCGTGTCTATGTCAGTCAGGAGCTTTTGAAAGCAGCCCGGCAGGCGTTTATGGAATTTCTGCTGCAAAGGGGGCGTGTGGGTTGAAGGACATTCTGCGCCCGCTCTTGGAGCTTACTGTTGTGTTTCCCGGCCTGCTGCTCGCGTATTTTCCGGTGCGCTCCTATCTGAAGCAGTCTCCCGCAAGGCTTGCCGCATGGGCGGTGCCGCTGCTGCTCGGGCTTTGCCTTGGCGGCGGACTGCTCTGCTATCATTTCTGTCTCTCCACCGCGTTCCCCCTGCTGCTCATCACGCTTGCTGCAATTTTTCTGTATCTCAAAACGCTGCGGATCTCTCTCTGGAAATCCGGGACGATCGCGCTGGCGGTCTGCGCGGTGTTTGCGTGCCTGAACAGTCTGTCCCGTGCCGTCGGCGCGGCGATCACGATCCTGTTGCAGCTGCCGTCGGACAAGCCGTGGTTCTGCTTTAGTGCCTGCATTTTTTATAATATGGTCTGCTGGCTGACCGCAGCAGCAGCGTATTATCCCGCCACCCACGCAGTGCGCACCATGGTCGAGGATGAAAACTTTGCGCAGACGTGGTACGTGTTCTGGGTGCTGCCGCTGGTGTTCATCCTGCTGAATCTTTTTATGATCCCGCGCTACCAGATAACGCTTCGGACAGGGCGGGTGCTGCAGGTCTACATTGTTATGAGCATTGCCCTTTTGTTCCTGATGTTCCTGTTCAACGCGATCTTCCTGCTGATGGCAAACAGCCTTAACAGGAATGCGAGATTGCAGCAGGAGAACCAGTTTCTATCCATGCAGCAGCAGCGCTATGAAAGCCTGAAAGCCGCTATTGAAGAAGTCCGGCAGGCGCGGCACGATATGCGCCACCAGCTGAATCAGATCTCTGCGCTGGCCGAAGCAGGCGATCTGGATGGCCTGAAAGCTTACCTTGCAAAAACCGTCTCCCGGATCCCGAATCTGGATATGAGTTTCTGCGAGAACCGTGCGGCAGACAGCGTCGTTGGCTATTACTGCACCCTTGCAAAGCGCGAGGGTATCCCCTTCCGTGCCAAGCTCGACTTGCCGCAGGCGCTTCCTGTGGACGAGATCGATACGTGTCTGGTGCTGTCCAATCTTCTGGAGAATGCATTCGAAGCCAGCCTGCGCACCGCACCTGCCCGGCGGCAGATCAGGATCACCGCGTATGTCCATGCCGAGCGGCTGCTTCTGGTCGAGGTGGAAAACGCATTTGACGGTGAAGTCAACGAAAAAAGCGGAGTTTTCCGCTCGTCCAAGCGAAAAGAAAACGGGATCGGCATCCAGTCTGTCCAGCATATTGCAGAAAAGACCGGCGGCGCAAGTACGTTCACCTATCAGGATGGCGTTTTCTCCGCCAAGGTCATGCTCTGCGGGTAATGGCGTCCCATCGTGCAAGGGCAGGCATCCCGTCTGACGCAAAACGCTTCGCCATTAAAAAACCGCGAGGATGCGTTCATAAAAGCGTTTCCTCGCGGTTTGATCTTTTATAGGTTTATTTTATAGCATTGTGCATTTTTACGCACAGGCATAAGTCTTAAACAGCGTAACCCTTGTTCTTGATGACCTCCACGACCTGAGAGACGTACTTCTGGCAGGTGTCGTGGTCGGGGGCTTCCACCATCACGCGCACAAGCGGCTCCGTGCCGGACTCACGGACGAGAATACGGCCGGTATCGCCCAGTGCTTCTGCAACGGCCTTGACGGCCTCCTGCACCGCCGGGTCGTTCTGTGCGGCCTTTTTGTCGGTGACACGGACATTCTCCAGAACCTGCGGGTAAATCTTCAGGGGCTCAGCCAGCTTACTCATAGGCATCTTCTTGGCCAGCATAACTTCCATCATCTTGAGACTGGTCAGGATGCCGTCACCGGTGCTGGCGTACTTAGAGAAGATGATATGACCGCTCTGCTCGCCGCCGATACGGCAGCCGTTCTTAGCCATGTACTCGTAGACGTACTTGTCGCCCACAGCAGTCTTGGCGTAGCCAATGCCCTGCTCATCGAACGCCTTGTAGAGGCCAAAGTTGGACATAACAGTCGTGACTACGGTGTTGTTCATCAGCTCGCCGTGCTCCTTCATGTAGCAGCCGTAGATGTACAGAATGTGGTCGCCGGTGATGACATTGCCTTTCTCGTCCACGCACAGGCAGCGGTCAGCATCGCCGTCGAAGGCAAAGCCGACATCCAGACCGTTCTCCACCACAAACTTCTGCAGACCCTCAATATGGGTAGAGCCAGCATTGTTGTTGATATTCAGGCCGTTGGGCTTGTTGTTGATAACATAGGTATCTGCACCCAGAGCATCGAAAACGCTCTTAGCAATATTCCAGCTTGCACCGTTGGCGCAGTCCAGACCGACCTTGACCCCCTTGAAGGAATAGATGCCCAGCGAGATCAGATAACCCATATAACGGTTGCGGCCTGCCACATAGTCCACCGTACAGCCGATGTGCTCGCGATGGGCAAAGGGCAGCTCCGGCCAGTCCTTATCAAACACATGGAGCTTGCCGTCGATGTAGTCCTCCACCAGCAGCAGAGTCTCTTCGGGCATTTTCTCGCCGTAGCAGTCGATCAGCTTGATACCGTTATCGTAGTAGGGGTTGTGGCTGGCAGAAATCATGATGCCGCAATCGAAATCGTCCACGCGGGCAATGTAAGCCACAGACGGCGTAGTAGTGACGTGCAGCAGGTAGGCGTCTGCGCCGGAAGCAGTCAAACCAGCCACAAGACTGTACTCAAACATATACGAACTGCGGCGAGTATCCTTGCCGATGACGATACGGGCAGGGTCGGTGTCACCGTTACGCTTGCGGAGCATATTATAATACCATCCAAGGAAGCGGCCAACCTTGTAGGCGTGGTCGGCAGTCAGATCAATACCAGCTTCACCACGGAAGCCATCAGTTCCAAAGTACTTTCCCATTTCTTGATTACCTCGTTCCCAAAAGTGAACTTTTAATAGTGTATATGCTTTTCCCCGTCGCACGATGCTACCTGCAAAAAAGCATTGTCATCCGCATAGTGCATCGAATCAGGGACACTGTGAATCTAGTATAGCACAATTCTTGAAGCAAATCACCCTTTCTGCAGATTTTCTCCCTGCAGACACACAAAAACACCCTTCCTCTCACGGAAACCCGCAAAAGGAAGGGTGTTAAACTCATTATCCTGTTGTCATACCGATCACAGCATATTCACACCAGCAAAGCCGGTATCAGCCGTTATTCGGCACGGCACCTCAAGCACTTCTGAGCGTAGGAACGCAATTAGCAGTTCTCAGCGAAGTACTTAATGGTACGGACCATCTGAGAGGTGTAGGAGTTCTCGTTGTCGTACCAAGACACGACCTGAACCTGATAGGTGTCGTCGTCGATCTTAGCGACCATGGTCTGGGTAGCGTCGAACAGAGAGCCGTAACGCATACCGATGACATCGGAAGAAACGATCTGATCCTCGTTGTAGCCGAAGGACTCAGAAGCAGCAGCCTTCATAGCAGCGTTGATGGACTCCTTGGTGACGTCCTTGCCCTTGACGACAGCGACCAGAATGGTGGTGGAGCCGGTGGGGACAGGCACACGCTGAGCAGAGCCGATCAGCTTGCCGTTCAGCTCGGGGATGACCAGGCCGATAGCCTTAGCAGCACCGGTGGTGTTGGGAACGATGTTCTGTGCGCCAGCACGAGCACGGCGCAGATCGCCCTTGCGCTGAGGACCATCCAGGATCATCTGGTCGCCGGTGTAAGCATGAACAGTGGTCATGATGCCGGAGACGATGGGGTAGGTCTTGTTCAGGGTGTCGGCCATAGGAGCCAGGCAGTTGGTGGTGCAGGAAGCAGCAGAGATGACCTGATCTTCCTTGGTCAGGGTCTTCTCGTTGACGGAGTAAACGATGGTCTTCAGGTCGTTGCCTGCGGGAGCAGAGATAACGACCTTCTTAGCGCCAGCCTGAATGTGAGCCATGCTCTTCTCCTTGCTGGTGTAGAAGCCGGTGCACTCCAGAACGA
>OHPW01001217.1_pt1 | contig 15030 bp, 7 predicted proteins | sample 1577771 | NCBI WGS metagenome assembly OHPW01 (sample SAMEA3879608, study PRJEB24766) | human gut metagenome | biome: human-associated habitat; feature: feces | place: USA | collected 1985/1987
CATGTATATTTACGATTTAACTATTTACGATTTACGATTCAAATATCTTTCTCTCACGATTCAACCATTTACGATTTACAAAGAAACGAACTTTCATCATAAATCGTAAATTGTCAAATCGTAAATCTGTTTTAGTGTTTAAAATGGCGAATACCCGTCGTCACCATTGCAATGCCATGTTCATTACAATATTCGAATGTCAATTCATCCTTTACAGATCCACCCGGCTGAATAACGGCTGTTACTCCCTCGTTACCTGCAATTTCCACACAGTCGGGGAAAGGGAAGAAAGCATCCGAAGCCATCACAGCCCCATTCAAATCGAATCCGAATGTTTTCGCTTTCTCTATTGCCTGTTTCAAGGCATCTACGCGGGAGGTTTGCCCTACACCACTTGCCAGCAATTGTTTATTTTTAGCAAGTACGATTGCGTTCGATTTACTGTTCTTCACAATTTTGTTGGCAAACAACATATCCTCTACCTCTTCGGGTGTAGGAGCTTTATCGGTCACGGCCTTTAAATCAGCCACAGTTTCGATATTCAAGTCTCTTTCCTGTACCAACACACCGTTCAATAATGAGCGGAATTGCTTTTTCGGCAACTTAACTTCTTTGCGGACAAGTATGATACGGTTTTTCTTTTGTCCCAGAATTTCCAATGCATCTACATCATAGTCGGGAGCAATCACCACTTCAAAGAATATCTTATTGATCTCTTCTGCTGTTTCCTTGTCAATGACAGCATTGGTTATCAACACACCACCGAATGCAGAAACCGGATCACCGGCCAACGCGTCTTTCCATGCTTCAAGTACCGTAGAACGGGAAGCCAAGCCGCAAGCATTGTTGTGTTTCAGAATAGCAAAAGTAACATCCTCGAATTCATCAATCAGTTCAACTGCCGCATTGATATCCAATAAGTTGTTATATGAAATTTCTTTTCCATGAATTTGATCGAACATTGCTTCCAAATTTCCATAGAAAAATCCTTTTTGATGGGGATTCTCACCATAGCGAAGCATTTTCTGATCATTGGCAGATTGACGGAAAGCCGAACCTTCTTCGGCATCAAAGTAGTTGAAAATAGCCGAATCATAATGTGAAGATACGGCAAAAGCTTCTTTAGCCATCCAACGGCGTTCTTCCAATGAAGAGTTGGCTCCATGCTCCATCAACATATCGAGCAATGGTTTATATTGAGCCTGAGAAGCGACAATCACCACATCATTGTAATTTTTTGCAGCAGCACGAATCAACGAGATTCCACCTATATCGATTTTCTCAATGATAGCCGCCTCATCAGCACCCGATGCCACGGTTGCTTCAAATGGATAAAGATCTACAATCACGAGATCTATTTCCGGGATTTCATACTTCTCAATCTGCTGAATATCCTGTTCCAGTCCACGACGACAAAGGATACCTCCGAAGATTTTCGGATGCAATGTCTTCACACGGCCACCTAAAATAGAGGGATATGACGTCAAGTCTTCTACAGCCTTACAGGGATATCCCAATGATTCTATAAACTGACGAGTTCCGCCCGTTGACAAAAACTCAACTCCTTCTTCATGCAATTTGGTGATAATTTCATCCAAACCTTCCTTATGATAAACCGACACTAAAGCGGTTTTTATTCTTTTTGACTCAGACATGGGTTTGCTTATTAAGTATTTGATGTGCAAAGTTACGAAATATTGTTTATCGCACGTAATAAATAAGGTGTGAATTAATAATAAAAAAGCGTCGACTCAAAATATTATGAGTCAACGCTTTGATATATGTACAATTGTTTATACAAAACTATTACCAGATAGACACCCGTTTGTCAACCGGCAGGAACATCGGATCGTCCTCTGTTACATCAAAAGCCTCGTACCATGCACCGATTTGCGGTAACGCACCATTGACACGCCATTTTCCCAATGAATGCACATCCAATTTAGTAAGACGAAGGATCTCTTCCGGACGGATATTGCCTGCCCACACATTCGCGTAAGCCAGGAAGAAACGTTGTTCGGGTGTAAAGCCGTTTTCGTCTTTTAGCGGAGCCTGCACCGTTGCATTTTTAAATGCCTGATAGGAAACCTGCAAACCACCGTGATCGGCAATATTCTCACCCAGAGTCAACTGTCCATTAGCATGAACACCCGGTGCCACTTCGATGCTATCGAAGAAATTAACCATCACTTGCGCACGCTCTTCAAAGTTTTTTGCATCTTCTTCCGTCCACCAGTCTTTCAAATTACCGTCTTTATCATATTGGCGTCCCTGGTCGTCAAATCCGTGTGTCATTTCATGGCCGATCACAACACCGATAGCACCGTAATTGAAAGCATCGTCAGCATTCATATCGAAAAACGGATACTGAAGAATACCTGCCGGGAAACAGATTTCATTGGTAGTAGGATTGTAATATGCATTTACCGTCTGCGGAGTCATCAACCACTCATCCTTATCTACCGGTTTACCCGCTTTCGCAATCATTTCGGCATGTTCCCATTGATTGGCACGTTCTATATTTGCCCAATAGGAATCGTCCTTGATTTCAAGTGACGAATAATCTTTCCATTTATCGGGATAACCGATTTTCACATGGAAAGTGGCCAGTTTCTCAAGTGCTTTCTCTTTGGTCGCATCACTCATCCAAGCTAAATTCTTAATGCGTTCTCCCAGAGATGTCTGCAAATTCTTCACCAATCCAACCATACGTTCTTTGGCAGCAGCCGGGAAATATTTTTCCACGTACATCTGCCCTACGGCTTCTCCCAAAGAACCGTCAACCGTGCTCACAGCACGTTTCCAACGTGGCTTCATCTCCTGTTTTCCGGACATGACTTTACCATAAAATTCAAAGTCCTGCGCCACAAAATCATCACTCAGGCAACCTGCTGCGTTATTAATAAGATTCCACTGCAAATAAGCTTTCTGATCTTCAAGCGCTACATTATTTACGATATCGTTCACCTCCTTTATGGAATTCGGCTGACCTACATTTACTTCCGCCAAATCATTCAAACCGAGAGTAGAAAAGAACACATCCCATGCAAAAGGAGCATATTCCTTCTTCATCTCTTCCATTGTTTTCTTATTATAGTTGGCATGCGGATCACGCAATTCCACCATAGAACGGGCCGATGTAGCCAGACGGGTTTCAATCTTCATAACAGCCTCCATTGCTTTTCGGGCAACCGCCTCGTCATATCCGGCAAGCCGGAACATCTTCGCAATATGGTTTTTATAAGCCTCACGAATTTCTTTTGTCTTATCATCATTTTCCAAATAATAATCGCGCTCACCCATTCCCAAACCGGCTTGATAAGTATGCACCGTGTTCACAGAACTGTTCATATCATCAGCAGCTACATAAACAGCAAAATAAGGATGCATGCCGTTCTTATGCATTTCTGCTATCATGGTATAAATTTCGGACTTATCTTTCAATCCGGCAATCTTCTCTAATTCTGCTTTGATAGGAGTTGCACCGTCTTTATTCAACTTCACACTATCCATCGCCATGTTATAAAGATCGCCTACTTTCTGAGCAACGCTACCGGCTTCGTGGGGAGCGGAAGCTAATTCTTCAATAAGTCCGCGAAGTTGTTCCCGATTGTTTTCGGCCAACATATCGAAAGAACCGAAACGTGAATACTCGTCTGTGAGAGGATGATTCTTCATCCAACCGCCACAGGCATACTGATAAAAATCAGCTCCCGGAAGAGCCAATGTGTCAAGGTTAGCAAGATCAATACCGGAAGTAAGGGTCTGCTGCTTGCTGCTGTTGCATCCTGTTGTCATCATGCAAATTGCAAGAATTGGTAAATACTTGATTACTTTCATATATCTAAAGTTGTTAATTACTCATCATTGTTTCAGTTCTTCCAGTTCAATCGAAACCTTCTCCCACTCTTCTACGGTCCGGTCGAGCTGTTGTTTCAGTTTTTGATGCTGTTCGTAAAGCGTCATGTCCGAAGCCCCTTCCGGAGTAGCCATTTTCTCTTCCAGAATAGCAATAGCAGACTCCGTCTGCTCAATCTCCGTTTCACAATCGGCCACCTGACGTTCCAGCTTTTTCAGTTTCTTGTTAAGTTCTTTTTGAGCTTCATAAGAAAGCTTACTTTCCGATTGAGAAATCCCTTCCGTTGCTGTTTCCTTTTTAGTATCGACAGGAGATGCGGAAAGCGCAGGAGCCTTTTGCAGTTCATTCAGGCTTTCGATCTTTTTTTTCTGCAGAAAATCATAAATACCACCGATATGTTCTTTCACCTGCCCGCCACCAAACTCATAGACTTTAGTCGCAAGTCCGTCAAGAAAATCACGATCATGACTAACGATTATCACCGTACCGTCAAACTCGCGTATCGCCTCTTTCAGCACATCTTTCGAACGCATATCCAGATGGTTGGTCGGCTCGTCGAGAATAAGGAAATTCACCGGTTCGAGCAGAAGCTTTATCATTGCCAAGCGAGTACGCTCACCACCGGAAAGAACTTTTACTTTCTTATCCGAAGCCTCCCCGCCAAACATGAAAGCTCCAAGAATGTCACGGATCTTAAGACGGATATCTCCCACCGCTACCCGATCGATTGTATCAAATACGGTAAGACTTTCGTTCAGCATCTGTGCCTGATTTTGGGCAAAATAACCGATCTGCACATTATGCCCGATTGTCAGTTTGCCTTGATAATCGGTGATTTCTCCCATGATACATTTTACCAATGTAGATTTACCCTCACCGTTTTTTCCGACAAAGGCTACCTTCTCGCCACGATTAATCGTAAGATTTACATTCTGGAAGACAACATGCGAACCGTATGCCTTTCTCACATCTTCGCAAATCACCGGATAATTCCCACTGCGGCTGGAACAGACAAATTTCAAACGCAAGGCCGAATTATCCTCTTCATCCACCTCAATGCGGTCTATCTTTTCCAACTGCTTGATACGACTCTGCACCTGCACCGCCTTTGTTGCCTTGTAACGGAAACGCTCGATGAAATCCTCCGTATCCTGTATCTGTTTCTGTTGATTTTCATAGGCACGAAGCTGCTGTTCGCGGCGCTCTTTACGAAGCACAACGAACTCATCATATTTCACTTTATAATCGTATATCTGCCCGCAAGTAATTTCAATGGTACGCGTCGTTACGTTATTGAGAAAAGCACGGTCGTGACTGACCAACACCACGGCATTGGCACGCGTGGAAAGGAAATTCTCCAACCACTGGATACTCTCGATATCCAAATGGTTCGTAGGCTCATCCAAAAGTAGTACATCGGGACGACGCAACAGCAGTTTCGCCAGTTCGATACGCATACGCCAACCACCGGAGAATTCGGAAGTAGGGCGATCAAAATCTTCCCGTCTGAAACCTAATCCAAGAAGCGTACGTTCTATTTCCGCACGGAAATTAGTCCCGCCCATCATCAAAAAACGGTCGTTCTCATGCGTAAAGCGGTCGATAAGCTTATGGTATTCTTCCGATTCATAATCGGTACGGTCCGCCAACTCCCGGTTCATCCTCTCCAAATCGGCCTGCAACTGAAAGATATGCTCGAAAGCCTGCTCGGCCTCCTCCATCACAGTATGCGCATCAGAGAGTATCATCACCTGCGGCAAATAGCCGATAGTTACCTCTTTGGGAATGGCAATTACACCCGCTGTCGGGCTCTGCAAACCGGCCAGAATTTTAAGCATGGTCGATTTACCGGCTCCGTTCTTACCCACCAGGGCAATACGGTCTTTCTTGTTAATAACGTAAGACACGTCCGAAAATAAGGGCGTGGCATTAAATTCTACGGTAAGTCCTTCAACTGATATCACTTTGCTAACGAATAATTGATATTGGGTTGCAAAGATAGCAATTTATCCCTTAACCGATAAAGCTTCAAGTGGTTAATTACTTACATTTGTCAATTTTCGTTCAGTCAATGATCCATTCACCCAAATTCCGCTCTTCGGAATCGAAAGAGATGCCTATTTTAACAAGCTTACGACCGTCTGCCATATAAGGGATAAGAAACTCTGTATCCCTATCGGGAGTTTGCGAAACGGAGCAGTAGAAAGAATATTCATCACAACACGGATTTAGCAATTGATATTTGCAAGGATAACATATTCCCGACAGATAATATGCGCAAGAAGAAAAATATCAGAAAGGCACCTGCACACCGTTCGTCGCTTTCCTGTCCAGAGAGCAATAACCGGGCATTAGCTTCAAACCGGAAGAACGGGTAAACCCGGTAACAGGAGGCTTCACTCCGTTACGTATCCAATATATAGCGGCTTTCAACAGCACATCATTCTCCTTATCCCCCAGTTCCACATGATTCACTATCGGACGATAATCGCTATTCGGCTCATCCGGTTCCCAGTCTGAAGAAAAGCCGTCTTTGTATTCCGATTGATCCTGCACATTGAAAATCCGGCAGACAATGGGATGCAGTTCGTAATCGTATTTGTCATTGGTGAGTGTAATAGAACCTACATTCTTGCCTTCGGTCTGTTCGCCCAGCAAATATACATCGTAGTAGGGGCGCAATCCGTTAATCACCGCTTCCGAAGCCGAAGCCGTGCGGTTGCTGGTCAACACGAACAGACGAGGCAGATTGAGATTCTGTTCCGCCCCCTCTAATTTATAGGTAACCGTTTTAGACTGTATATCATTGTATTGCAAATAACAGAACGTGTTTCCCAAGGCAGATTCCGGCGCCAACAATTCGGCAAGTATCTGCGCAGAGGTCACAAGGCCACCGCCGTTGTAGCGAAGATCCAGCACAAACTCCTCGACCCCCTCTGCCTTAAATGCACCAAACTGTTGGCGAAGCTCGTTATTATACGTCTCATCCTTATCCCCGTCGGGGCCGGAGGTGAAGTGATTATACACCATATAACCCACCTTTTTATGTCCGGTAGACTCGTCTTGAAATGTTTTTGTCAGAAAAATAGGATCATCCTCTACCATGGCCGGAACCAACTCCACCGAATGTGTATCGTAATTGGAATAATGATCCGAAACATCCAACACAACCGTTTTCCCACTCAACAGATCAGACACGTTTCCATCACTTACATTCGCACCATTTATTTTATGAATCCAGTCACCACGCCGCAAACCTTTTTTCTCAGCAGGTGAGCCCGGCAATACATATAGAACACTGACCGCACGATATCCCGCACCGTTTATTATCCAAGTCTGAAACTCAAAACCAAGCGTTGGTTCTTCTCCCATGTTCGACCGTGTGGCTACAGATTTCTTTTTCTTAATTGTAGAATAATAATAACGGGTCTTATTTTTGGTTTTTCCGTCTTCCGACGCTAACAGTGAGTAGAAAAAATCTTCCGGATCAGCATTAAAATTCAGTTCCTTTTTATCAGGAATCTCTTCATACCATAAATAATAACTACGCATCGCACTCTCAATCCATTGGTTCGTAGTTTTATCACTCTTATCATCATCGTCATCCTTACAGGCGGAAAAAGAGAATACAAACCCTAACACAAGGCACATACGGCCATATATGGAAAACTTCATCATAACTATCTTTCTTTTAGTTCGATATATGCGGACAAAGATACGAAAAAAGGGAAAGCCGATGCCTTCCCTTTCCCTTTTTATATTGTCCTTTAACGATCAGAACAATTTTGCCGGATACTCACCGGCATCCACCAATGCCTGTATCTTATCCACTACTCCCTGACGGTCGGCAGCGTATGTCACGCCAAACCACTTACTGGTAGTATCAAGCACTTTCACACGGGCAGTTCCGTCATTAATCAGTTTATTTACCATCAACGGAATGAAATATTCGGCTTTCAAGTTGTCCATATTGGCCTTAAGGAATTCTTTGAAGTATTCTTCGGAATATTCAAAATAATCGGGAGTAAAGCCCCACATATTCATTGAAACCGGAGTATTGTCGGCAATACTCTGCATCACACCGTTCTCATCTTTGAAAGATACCTTACCGTCAATACGTTCGATGGCCGTACGTTCAACCACAGTTGTCAAATAACCTTCCGCATTCGTTTCGCATACGCCACGAGCAACCGAACCGCTTTCGCTCAATGTATTACCTACACGATAACCTACCATGCAATAGTCATTCTTTTTCCCGTCCATCTCGCTCAGTGCAGCACCCAACACGGCAAAGCTGTCACGACCGTAGAAGTCGTCTGCATTGATAACGGCAAACGGCTCTTTGATAACGTCTTTACCCATCAATACGGCATGATTCGTTCCCCAAGGTTTTACACGGTCAGCAGGACAAGTAAAGCCTTCGGGCAGGTTATCCAGTGCCTGGAATACCAATTCCACCGGGATATGGTTTTCGTATTTACTCAATATTTTTTCACGGAAGTCTTTCTCGAAGTCCTTGCGGATAACGAAAACAACTTTGCCGAACCCACCGCGAATCGCATCATAGATAGAATAATCCATAATAGTTTCGCCATTCGGACCCAGTCCGTCAAGTTGTTTCAAGCCTCCATAACGGCTGCCCATACCGGCAGCAAGTACAAATAAAGTTGGTTTCATAACTGTGTAATATTAAAAGGTTAGTGATGTCAATGTTCCGACAACGGTGCAAATGTACAAAATTATATGGACGCAGAATGACACATTTCGTTCAAAGTTTACCTTTTTTAATTCAATTGTAAGCTTAGAAGGGATAACCAATGGCAAAGTGTATACCTAATTGTTTCCAAAATGCCCCCCTCACATTATAGTATCCCGACTTCCCCGTTTCATACGGATCATGCAAAGGCACTCCGCAATCGAGCCGGAAGACAAGAAAATCGAGGTCATAACGCAACCCGACACCGGTACCGAGAGCGATTTGTTTGGCAAATGTTTCCAACCGGAGTTGCGCATCAGGGCGGTCGGAGTCATAACGCATCAGCCAGACGTTTCCCGCATCCAAAAAGACCGCTCCATGAAGATCTTTATAAATGCGGAAACGATATTCGATGTTTGCTTCCAAACGAATATCACCAGTCTGATCAAGATAAGAAAATTCACTCTTTTCCGGATGATAGCCACCGGGACCGATACTACGTACCGTAAAGGCGCGGATACTATTGGCACCACCGACATAAAATTGCTCGCTATAAGGAGCAACATGTGAATTACCATAGGTCCATATCACCCCACCGGCTATCCGGGCAGCAACGGAATTATTACGATCTATCTTCCATAAATAACGATAGTCGGTATTCAATTTAAGAAATTGCGCAAACGGTGCCCCCAACAGATTTTTCTCTTTTTCACTGAACGGCTTGCCGAAAATACGGTAAATACAAGAAGTCAAATTACCGGCAGAAGTAAAAGTAGTCTGCCACCAACTGGAGTTACGCACTCCACGGACAGTCGAATTATCATAGGTATAAGTATATTCCATAGCCGGAATAAACTGGTTCTGCAAACTGAGCAACAATGCCCTGTTGTCTTTGGCGATAGAATCGAATGCACTCGTGCGGTGCTGCAACACATTAAAAGTCAAACGAAAAGGCGTCAATGAATGCCTGCTGGTACGTGTCGGTTGAAAATCATACGTCGCATTTCCACCAAAAGAGAGTAATTTATAGTATTTGGCACGATTCATTTGGTCTACATACAAACGAAAAGTGGTAGAAGCAGGAAAATCATATTCACGATCTCCGAACTGAGGAAATACCACCCGTGGAAACATAAGAGAAGTAGAAGCCCCCATCTCCCAACTGTTCAACAAAGAAGAATTCTTACCACCACCGGTCTGCCATTCATAAGAACCTTTCAACTTCACATTCCAGGTTTCGCCACCGCCAAACACGTTATTGCGGGTGACGGAGAAAGAAGCGCCGGGACCGGTCTGGTCATTACTCTTGGTGGTAACATTCAATTCGAGCTCCGCATCGAGCGGCTTGTCAAAAGTAGCCTGCAGGGTGACATCGAGCGTATCGCACGCGGCAGTCGTATCACGCGGTGTATATTGCATATCCATATAACGGAAAATTCCCAATTGAGCCAGTTTTTCCTGAACACGTTGCTGACGATACTGACTGTAAAGACGGCTACGCTGTGAATTGCGTAATGAGTCACTCTTCACATATGCCTGATAGTTTAACCAGCGATAAAGCATATTAGGGCGTACCTGCATCTTATTATAGAAATGTATGTCCATCCCTTTATAGTTCATGCTGTCATTGGGCTGCTCGCCATTCTTGCCGATCAGATAAACAGTCTTGTTCCCTACATAATACCGTCGTTGTGCCGCTGCCGGCAGGCCTGCTACGGGGATAAGCCGTAAACTGACGTGCCCTCCGGGTATAAGAGTCGTATCAGCCTGATAAGTCATATAATCGGGGCGGAAGTAGAAGTACCCCACATTGCGCAGCAAAGTACTGAGACGGTTACGTTCTTCGTCCAGATCACTCACATTAAACTGTTCGCCCGGAGTCAGTAATGACCATCGGCGTCCCCGTTCCATGATACGAAGTGTTTGCGGAGTGAAACGGTCATAATATACCGTATCGATAAAGTAAGGATTACGCATCTCGACTGTATACTCTACCCGTGCTTTCAAGCTGTCTTTCGGATTAACGATTGTCTGCTGACTCACTTTCCCATTAAAATAGCCATAATCATGCAACAGGTTCGTAGCCACTTTTACACGCAATTCCGGATTAACAGTAGAAATAAATACAGGTTTCGCCGCAAAACGATTGAATACCCACTTACCGAATCCTTTCTCATACTTTACAAAATCATTGTACACCCACATCCCAAAAGGGATAGGCAAAACACCAAATAATTTGGTTGACGGGCTTTTATCCAATGCCGCCTTTACCTCGCCGATAGCTGTCTCGCCGACAGAAGTTTTGGACGGGTCTTTGAAAATGTCTTTATTGCCGGTATACAACACTTCACCCTCCGGCAAATGTTTTGTAGTCGAACAACCAAACAATAATATGCCAATAAGAGAATATATCAATATGCCAATGAAAGGTAACCGTATCCTCTGCCCACAGATTGCTTTTACTCTTTTCATCCTCATTTCTTTTTCTTTTTAAATATAAACAATTCACTCAGGCGGTCCATTTTCTTGCGGAGCACCAGACCGACACCGGTCTCAGTAATTTCACCTTCAAAAACACTTTCATAGTTCTTGTTATGGAACAGGCGGATGTAACGTGTACCGGACTGATCCAACCGGTATTCCAACGAAATATTATCGATAAACGATTCTACGTCATTAGTAGCATTGGCACCGGTAGAAACTTTACCTCCCAACACTATCTGAAAACGATCGTTAAAGAAACGCTGGGAATAGCGGAAACTGTAGTCCGTCCGCTTACCACCGGCATCCGAATCATCATGATCTTCTACTCCGAACGAAAGGCTGGCATTCTTCATGTTTCCTGTCAGAGCATTAATCTGGCTGGCAAGCACGGAGTTAAGCGCCGCTCCCATATTCAAATTCATACCGCTTCCCCCTCCCGAATCGGCAAGATATATACCGGTAGCCAGCATAGCCACAGCTTGTTTGCTGCGCTCGTCCGGCCCCATACCCGCTAATTGGTTCTGTACGGAGGCATCATCCGGTGCATCGATTTCAAAAGCCAATGAAAGGTTATCGAGACGATTCTTTACCACAATCGAAATATCAAAATTCACCATACGTGATGTACCGTCTTCCTGTGTCACAGAAGCACGCACACGTTCTGTCGCCTTGAAGTTCAGCATCGGATCCATCGGATTACCGGTCCAGTCTACATAACTTCCATTTTGTATCTGGAACTCTTTCAACGGGATCACCGGCAAGGCATATTTCATCATCCCCCCCGACAAAGTATACCGGCCGGTAAGAGTAAGATCACCTTGCGGCGTATACTGTAAAGAGAGATCGCCTCCACCTTCCAATTCCACCCGGCTACTGCGGTCGGCACTCAGATCCGCTTTCAAACGAACGGCAGGATCAATGTGTATTGTCATTATCATGTCCAATCCCCCCAGAGAGAGAGTAGACTCTTCTTCCTTATTCAGAGAAGTGGTATCTGCAAAAGAGGTGAAAGTCACCAGATCACTCAAGCGATCCTGTACCGTAAGCGGTGAATCGGTAAGCACATAAGTAACATCGGTATTACCCAACAGGTTTACATTACCACGCATCATAAGCCCGTCCAACGGTCCGCGCACCGTAGCATCAAGATCGACAAACACCTTACCATAAACCATACTCTCCTTAGTCCGTTTGGCATTAAGCAACGTATAGTTTTCCGCAAACAGTTTAAGATTCGCCATCGGCCGGCCCATATCCCGAAAATCGACATAACCATCGATACTGAACGGGTTCTGACTGGTAGTATAAATCGCAAACTTATCAAATACAATCCGATTGTTCTGTACCTGTATCGGCCGATTGTCAAATATAAACCGGGCATCGGCCTGCCGTGCATAAACGGAAACACTATCCAATGACAATCCGCCATTAATCAACGGACTGTCGGTATATCCCGTAATATGCAAGTCGCCGTCCATATCGCCGGAAAGAGTCACCATCTGATCGGGTACAAAAACATTGGCTATGCTGAGAGGAAAATGTTCGAGTGTAGAGTTCACTACAATGCTGTCCTTGCCCGAAACTGCCGGATACAACGCACCATCAGCAACCATAATTTCAGTACCCTCATGCGTAAGATAAGTATTGACGTACTGCTTACCTTTCTCTCCCGGAAGCCAGGTAGCTCCCAAAGCCACATCACCGATACGCTGCCGTTCATAAGTCAGTTCATCGATACTTGCTTCCGCAGATAATTCCAACGATTTCTCCGTCTGTATATAGTGGGCTTCTGCCGAAAGCAATCCGGTAATCTGCGGCATATAAGGTAGAATGCTGAACACTTCCTCCAACCGGATACGCCGTAATTCGACATCCATATTCTGCAACGAAACGGTATCGCTCGGCAAAGATTGCATACGGATTCCCATACCCTCATTATCCTGCATATCGACATTGGCATAAACGCGCATATTCTTATGAAGATAAATCCAGTTGTGATGTTCCTCAAAACGGAATTTGTGGAAAGCAATGACAGGTTCCTCCGGCACTAATGTCAATGCAAGCCCGTTACCTTTTCCGAGCCCGCCATAGAGCGGTTTGGCATTCACTCCGAAGAGCAGGCCCGTTTTTCCTTTATCATTTATATATTGTGCCACCAGTTCCGCATCTTTATCACGAATCTCTCCGGTCAGTATGGATGTAAAGGATATCTGTGGATTTTTTGGCCCGTTGATTACTCCGCCACGCAGGTTAATACGACTCGTATCCTGCTTCAAAGTAAAGAAAATAGTATCCAGTTGCAACGTATCAATCTTCAAGGTATGGAGAGCGACCTTACCGTTAATTCCCCAATCCGGTGCACACCCCAATTTGGCAGAAGCATCATGATAAGATATATTCTGCGTAGCGAGATACCAGGCCATCGGGTTATCCTGTCCGGCAGAGAAAGAGAAAACTGCTGTCGGCAACGCTTTACGCAATTCTGCGTGGTTTAATTCTTTCGCTTCCAACTGCTTTGTCAAAACATCGGCAAAGTGAGTGGATTGACGAATTAATAATTCCAACCCGGCGCGGGCGCTGAGGTTCAGTTTAAGGTCACCTGCTGTAAGATGAGTAAATACACGTTCTTTACGTACTTCACCGGTAAGTTGCAGATCCAACGGCTTGCCGGAATTCTTACCAAGACTGACACCGAAAAGTTTTTCCGTATCGATGCCAGTTACATTCAGCCCGACTTTTCCATCCGGATAATGATGTGCAAGATGGTACTCCGCATCTGCCGTCATCTTCAACAGAGGATTATCACTGGTCAGTTGTACATTCGCAACTGCATTCTTGACCGTCCCTGTAAGACCGATGCCCGAAATTTTATAATCCCCGTAATGCAATTTATCAATCGTCGCCTTAAGAGCCGCCGCAGTCTTATAAGAAGTAAAGTCGAACCCGCGCCCGTGTGCCGCAAGAGAAGCACTGAACTCATAAATGGAATCTTTCGGCAAGAAATGATTTATCTGAAGATCCTCTATATGCAAATCGGCAGTATAAGCTTCGGTAGTACTGTTAAGGGCAGCAGTAAGTCCCAATCGGCCTTCTCCTTCTTTCAACAACAGGCGGGCGTCGTATTTCGACCCTTCCATCCCCAAACGAGCGTCAAGAAGCATACTATCCGGGATAACCAACGGTGCTCCCGGCGTCATCCCCCCCAATGCCGTCAGGAAATTAAGATTTCCTGTCTGCATTTTCAAGTCAAGAGCAGCCGAGCGTGTGGTACTATCTGTCAGATTATACAATTCGCCGCCACCCTCCAAAGAGAAAGCACCGGGCAGATTTACTTTAAAACGGGAAATCTGCATCGATTTCAAGTTGCCTTCCGTACCCGCCTGTACTACTAATGGACGGAAAGGATAAGCCTCCTTGAAAGCCTCGGGCAAACCGCCGGCAAACAACATTACATCCTGTTTACCGATAAGCGCGTTGAAACGGGCGGTCAACCGTCCGGTAGTAGGAATATTCACCAATTCCCAATAAGTCTGGGCAGTAAGATTCATTTCCGAATGCGGAGTAAGCAAACGGAAATCCGGTATACGGATAACCGTACTGTCGGCAAAAACACGTCCGGTCAAAGATGTCACGCTTAACCCGGAACGTTCGTTCATTGAAAACTCACGAATAACAGCGTTCATATTGCGCCCCCGGTAAAGTACCGAATCAATTCCGATACGAATATCTCTCAAAGCAATGTGCGAAGGATCAAAACCTTCCACTGGTTGGGTATTACCCGTATCGTAATTAACCGAAGTGCCCGTCAGCAAAAAGGATCTCAATCCGTAGAACTGGTGTTTTAAATCAGCGGATACATCTTTAATGCTTGCCTCGCTCACACGGGCAGCCATACGCATCGTATCCGCAGGAAGTTGCATACTCACTTTTAATCAATGAATATTCTGCATTACTAACTCTCCGGAAAGAGCAATCTTAATTCCTTTTTCAA
>OHPW01001248.1_pt1 | contig 14764 bp, 15 predicted proteins | sample 1577771 | NCBI WGS metagenome assembly OHPW01 (sample SAMEA3879608, study PRJEB24766) | human gut metagenome | biome: human-associated habitat; feature: feces | place: USA | collected 1985/1987
AAGCCGGTTCAGGTCGTTCTGGTAATCGCTGAATATGGGGTGCATCACCGGGGTGACGACTTGGGTGATGTTCTGCAACGGCAGCATCATCAGGCGGTATGACTTCTCGTAATATCCCAATTCCGACATGCCCATGTACTTGCCTATCAGCAGCTTGTCGAGGTTGCGGCTGAAGTAGTTGATGACGTTGAAAAGGAACTGGTAGGCGGAGTAGGAGAATATCTTGCGGAGGGCGCCCCATCCGAGCGTCATCGCGGGGTGTTGCGGGTAGCGTTTCAGCGAGATGATGAAAAGGAGGATGCTGGAGAGGATCGGGCTGATGATCAGCGCATACAGTCCCGCGCCGTTCAAGGCGGCTATGACGGCGGCCGTGCCGCTGGCCACCTGCACGGCGAAGCTGCGGAGGGCGATGAACTTGAACTCCTTGTTCTTGAAAAACAGGGCGTTGGGCACGATGGTGGCCGAAGCGAAAAAGAGGTTCACGCAGAGCAGTTGGCACAGGGTGCGCAGGATGGGGCTTTCGTAATAGGCGGCAATGGGCCACGAGGCGGCGAAGAAAAGCACCGAAAGGCCGGCGCCCATCCAGAGGGTGAAGGAGAAGATGTCCGACAGGTCTTTCTCCGTCAATGCCTTGTTCTGCACGATGGCGGGCGAGATGCCCATGTCGGTGAAGATGCTGAAAAAGGCGATGATGACCGTGGCGATGGCTACGATGCCGAAGTCGTCGGGCGTGAGCAGGCGGGCCAGTACTCCGGCCACGACGAGGGAGATGACGATGCCGCTATACTTGGCGAGCGCGGTGTAGAAGACACCGGAAAAGAGCTGTTGCTTGAGATTACTTGCCATAAGCGTCGATATATGCGTTTGCCACCACCTCGAGATTCATATGCTGCCGGGCGTAGCGGTAGTTCTCTTCTCCCTTGCCCTGTTCCGCCAGCCGTCCGGCCTGTTCCAGCGCACGTACGATGCCGGCGTTGTCGTCGGGAGAGAAAACCGGGTTTCCGGTCTCGCGCAGCAGTTCGCCCACATTCCCGTTGTCCGGGCCTGCCACCACTTTCCGGAACAGGAAAGCTAAAGGGACGTTGCCCGAGTTCAGTATCCGTTTCCTCTGCACGAATATCACGTCCGACGCGGCGATGTAGTAGGGGAGCTCGTCGTTGTCGATCAGTTCGCCGTTGGCGCCTGCCCGGATGTTTCTCAGGCGGAGCAGAGCCGGTACAAGGTAGTAGCCGGCCAGCGAAAGGAGCCTTTTCAGCGGATTGCGCTGCCCGGGATGTTTGGCAAACGGGAACATCCGGGGGGCCAGCAGGAACTTTCTTTTATTCCGCAAGGCGGAGAAGGCGTCCAGCACCATGCGGATCTCTTCGCGGTTGCGGAATTTTCCGAAGGCGGTGATGATCATTTTATCGGCCGGAAGCCCTAAGTGCCTGCGGGCTTCTTCGCGTGAGATGTTTTCGTTGTAGGTGTTTTCGTAGATATGGTGGGGGATGATGACATTCCGGCTGCCGGGATGCGCCTTTCCGAATTCCTCCTTGCTGTATCGCCCCATATGCACCACTACGTCGCTGCACGATTCGATGAGCCCGTATGCCTGCCGGATGACCGGATTGGCATTGTAGTGCGGACAGGCGTTGTGCCTTGTATAGACGATCTTGCTCCCGCCGTCTTTGAAGTGGCGTATGCGCTGCCGCAGACGGTCTATCACGGAGATGTCCGTACAGTTCCATCCCACCGCCTCTTCGGGCCATTGAAAATGGATGATGTCATAAGGTTCATCCTTTTCCCAGAAATCCCGGCCGGAACAATGCACGTCGATGCCCTGCTTGCGGATGGCTTCGCAGAGTACAGGGACGAAGAGATTGTCTGTGTCGTCTTCTCTGAATACAATTAACACTTTCATATAGATGGGTTTCTCTTGAAATTCGTTTTTAATGGAATAAAAAATCGGAGTTTGTCTTTTTTCTTAATCCATAACCTCCCTCATTCCGGAATTAAGAAGCAAAACAGCCTTTTATAATAAAGGCAAATTTAAGCATAATAATCGATAAATTCAAAGAAACCGGTACGGATTAGCGATAAATAATAAAAGCCTCTCCCCAGCCCTCTCCGTAGGAGAGGGAGTAGGGAGATACTCCTGTTTATCAATTAATCGGTCACTAATATTAATTAATCGATCACTAAACTAACTCAGCTCCCTCTCCCACGGAGAGGGCTGGGGAGAGGCTTTTCCCACGGAGAGGGCCGGGGAGAGGCTTTTCCCACGGAGAGGGCCGAGGAGAGGCTTTAAAACAGTATCTCCAGCAACTTGTTCGAAATTTGTACGATCCCTTCCGGATCTCCTATCTCGAGATACCTGCACGTATCCCGATAAAAAGTGATCAGGAACGAGTAGACGCACATGTTTTTTATCTCTTTTTCATAATTGGATATCAAAGGGTAATTGATTCCGGTCTGATAGTAGACTTCCCGTTGGGTGAGATGGCAGTGACACCGGTAGAGCAAAAGGTTTCTTCCTGCTATCCGGCTGATTTCCTGAACTGTCCGACGTATCATGTCGGTATCACTCTGGTAAATGATTCTTTTTTTAAGTTTTTTTTTCTTCATAATGATTTCACTTTTTAAATAACCGTGCAAAGTGACAAAATAAAAAGGAAATATTTGTTACTAAAAACCGTAACAGATATATGAAAACAACTTCCGAGCTTTGCTGCCGGATATTTGTGTCCGTCATTAAAAAATATATTTATGAAGCAGAATTTTTATTTCAAGCACGACGCCCCTTCGGCTACCAACCCGAAATTAGCAAAACTTCTCCAAAAAGAAGGGGCGAGAGGATATGGCGTCTATTGGCTTTTGATTGAACTGTTGCGGCTGCAGACAGATTTTAGCCTGCCTGTCACCGAGACCGCAGGCTTGGTGTCAAGATTGGGGTACACGCAAAAAACGGTGGTGGTTCGCGTTATCGAAAACTATGATCTTTTTTCGGAAGAAAACGGCATGTTTTTTTCTGTCGGATTGATTAAAAGAATGGAGAATTTCTTGAGCAAACGTGACGAGATGTCGAAGGAACTCGGGGGGAGCTTGGAGGATAATGCGCTGATAATCAACTCCCGTTTCCTGCATAACGCGCGTAAAGAAGAGCAGAGAAGAGAAGAACAAGAAAATAACTCTCTCACAAGAGAGCGTGTGAGGGGAGTTCTTTCGATGGATGAAGCCATCGCCCTTTTGCCCTCCGAGCAGGTGTGGTGCGAAGACATGGCACGCCTGTCGGGGCGGGGAGTGGAGTTCGCCGCCGATCTGCCGCAACTGCTCCCGTCGTTTACCGCCTTTCTCCGTCTGCGGGGCGAAGAGCACACGGTGACCGGACTGAGCGATGCCAAACGGCGGTTCATGTACTGGATGAAATCCGATGAAGGGCGGCAGGCGTCGGAGCAACTGCACATTCCGGCCGATGCCGGAGAAGAAAACGATCCCTACCGCTACGAGACGCTGGCCGGAGAGCAGCGCACTTATATGGGACGCCCCATACCGGCCGATGCACCGCCACGCCCTAACTCATGGGCGGTGTGGGACGACCAGACGGAGGCATGGACACGCTGAGCACCGTCCTTGCAAGTGCCGGAAACGGTGATTAGGGGCGGTAAGAACCGTGGGAGGCCTCTCCCCAGCCCTCTCCGTGGGAGAGGGGGCTAAGTTAGTTTAGCAAACAATTATTTAATTAATTAATAAACAGGAGTATCTCCCTGCTCCCTCTCCCACGGAGAGGGCCGGGGAGAGGCCTTTTTCCAACTATGAGAAATTTTCATTCTTTCAACATCGAAACCTCCGGACGTACCGGCGGCAAAATAAAGACTCACTGTCCGCAGTGCCACGACCTGCGGCGCAACAAACGCGACAAATCCCTTTCCGTGAACCTCGACACCGGATTGTGCCACTGCCATCATTGCGGATGGAGCACCCATGTGCCCGACGAAACCGAGCTGCGCGAACGCGAAGAACGGCAGGCCCGCAAGCGGAAAACCGCTTTTTCCTCCTCTTCCGTGCCGGCACATTTCCGCCGCCCGACGTTCAATCCCGCCGCGCTGCTGCTCTCCGAACGGATGGAGCGCTGGCTGGTGGAAGAGCGTTGCATCCCCCAGTCCGTCATCGCCGCGCTGCGGTTCACGGAACAGACGGAAACGATGCCGCAGACCGGACAGCAGGAGAACTGCCTTTGTTTCAACTACTTCGAAGAGGGTGTACTGGTCAATGTCAAGTATCGTAGCGGCGCCAAGCATTTCAAGATGGTCGCCGGTGCCGAGCTTATCCCGTATAATATCGACGCCATCGTGGATACCCCCGAATGCATCGTCACCGAGGGCGAGCTTGATGCCGCTTCCTTCCTCGCCACCGGCCGTGCGGATGCGATATCCGTGCCCTCCGGCGCCAATGGAAACCTCACCTGGCTCGACCGTTTCGTGGAGAGCCATTTCGAGAACAAACGGCTCATCTACATCGCCGTGGATACCGATGCCGCAGGCTTGAAGCTGCGTGCCGAACTTCTCCGCCGTTTCGGCCCCGAACGCTGCCGCATCGTCACCTACGGGCCGGAGTGCAAGGATGCCAACGAGCATCTGGTGAAGTATGGCGTAGAGAGTCTCCGCATCGCCCTGTCGCAAGCCGAAGAGGTGCCGCTCGAGGGCGCTTTTACGGCCGACGATCTTGCCGTGGAGCTGCGTGCCCTTTACGAAAACGGCTTCGGTCCGGGCGCCGAGACCGGATGGGAGAATTTCGACAGTCTCTGCACCCTCGAACTGCAGCGCCTGCTGATCGTGACCGGAACTCCCGGCTCCGGAAAGTCCGAATGGGTGGACGAGCTCGTCCTCCGCCTTTGCCTGCGCCACGACTGGCCGGCCGGCTTCTTCAGTCCGGAGAACATCCCGATCGTCTACCACCTCCGCAAGTTGGCGGAGAAGCTCACCGCCCGGCGTTTCCAGCCCGGTCTCGGAATGACGGAGGGGCTTTACGAGCGTATCACCCGTTACTTGGCAAAGCACGTATGCCATATCCTGCCCAAAGAGGACTTCACGGTGGATGCCATCCTGTCGAAGGGTAGGGAGCTGGTGGCAAGGCGGGGGATTCGCATCTTTGTCATCGACCCCTTGAACCGGATCGAACACGACATGCGGCCCGGACAGACCGAAACGCAATATCTCTCGACCCTGCTCAACCGGCTCTCCGGCTTTGCCACCCGAAACCACTGCCTGGTAGTGCTCGTGGCCCATCCGCGCAAGATGAACCGCAATGCGATAACAGGGCAGACGCCCCGACCGGAAATGTATGACATAAACGGTTCGGCCGATTTTTACAACAAGGCCGATTTCGGAGTGGTGGTGGAGCGGGATGATGCGACGGGCGTCGTGCGCATCCATGTGGAGAAAGTGAAGTTCAAGCACTTGGGGCATCCGGGAGAAGCGCAATTCGTCTACGATCCCGTATCCGGCCGCTATCTGCCCTGCGAGGAGGACAAGTCTCCCCAGACCCCACCCGAACGGAGGGTGCGGGAAACCCGGTTCGACAATGCCTGCTGGCTGCCGGAAAACACGGAAGAAGGGGTTCTTGAATTATGATTTATGAATTATGACTTATTTTTGTGGACGTAATTCACACCCCGCACCTCATAACTCATAAATCATCATTCATAAATCATCATTCATTTTTATTGCGTATATTTGCAGAAAACGGAGGATATGAATATGGAACAGAAAGACAGATACATACGCTTTGATTGGGCGGCGAAGCGCCTGTTGAGGAATAAGGCTAATTTTGGGGTGCTCGAGGGATTCCTTACCGTATTGTTGGGAGAGAATATCCGTATATTGGAGATTCTTGAGAGCGAAAGCAACCAGCTGAGTCCGGAAGACAAGTTCAACCGGGTAGACATCAAAGCCCGCAACAGTAAGGATGAAATCATCATTGTAGAAATACAGAATACCCGTGAGATTTATTATCTGGAACGCATCCTCTACGGAGTGGCCAAAACCATCACCGAGCATATCGGACTGGGACGCATTTACTCGGATGTCAAAAAGGTATATTCCATCAGTATCCTTTACTTTGACATAGGGCAGGGCAACGACTACCTGTATCACGGTCAGAACACTTTTGTGGGAGTGCATACCGGAGATTTCCTCCAAGTGACCACCAAGGAGAAAGGAGTCATCGTCAGGAAGCTGCCGGCCGAGATCTTTCCCGAATATTTCCTCATTCGCGTCAATGAGTTCAATAAATCGGCAGTCACCCCGTTGGAAGAGTGGATCGAGTATCTCAAAACCGGCATCATACGTCCCGATACCAAAGCACCGGGACTGGAGGAAGCGAGAAGAAAGCTGATCTACTATAATCTGGAACCTGCAGAGCGGCAGGCCTATGACCGACACATAGATGCAATCATGATACAAAACGATGTGTTGGGAACAGCCCGTGAGGAGGGGCTTCAGGAAGGGCGCGAAGAAGGACTTCAGGAAGGACGTAAAGAAAGTAAAATTACCATCGCCCGTAATATGAAAAACGTACTAAATCTTCCTGACGAAACCACTGCCCAAATTTCGGGTCTGCCTATTGACGAGATAAAAAAACTATAAGAGAGGGAGATAAGAGAGGGGAGAATGGAGAGGGGAGAGGAGGAAAAGGGAAAACATGAGGGATAAAAGTTTATACCGGCCCCGGGGTAAATACGAAAAAGTTTTGTAACTTTGTAATTGTTGGAAGCCTCTCCCCGGCTCTCTCTGTGGGAAAAGCCTTTCCCCAGCTCTCTCCGTGGGAGAGAGAGCAAAATTAGTTTTGTAACTGATAAGTAAACAAGAGTATCTCCTTACTCCCTCTCCCACGGAGAGGGTTGGGGAGAGGCTTCTTAGAAATTCTTCCCTTTCCAAGTATAAACAATAGGGCGGCGGATAAACGGTTTCAGTTTGTCTGCCGTTTCTTTTTCCATATACTCAGGAGTAGTCAGCGTAAATGTAAGTGTATTATCAGAAGCGGAAAGATCAATTTTCATCAACAGCATATCCGCTTGTAAGCGAGCATGATTATACTCATAGGCAGCAGCAGAATCGGGAGTTTCAAAGAAATCATCCATTGCCGGCATAGCGGTAATGAAATCGGATATCGGAAGCTCTTTCCAGTCAGTAGTATAAAACTGAATATTGCTGTCACACACCGGAGCACATGCGGTAGAGACGGTGCAGATAACCTGTGTAGTGTCACTGGTTGCCAATAGCTTCATCTGCCAAGTGCTTTGCGAAGTCATCTGAACACGAATGTAATCCTTGCTCAATTCCGTCATCTCCGACTCCCGTCCAAAACGATTCTCAACCTTTGCCTTCATCTTACTTTCCAAAAAGTCGATACAATCTGCACGATTTACCGCCGTAAGCAATGGAGACAAAGAATCGGGCATATTGACAAATATCTTCTTGGCTTCTTGATGAACCTGAGTTTTGGTACCTTGTTCAGCCAGAACCTTATCCTGTTCAGTCTGAGCCTGCAACGGCGCTACCGCAAACAACCACAAAGCCGAAAATAACATCCCCCACACCATTGCATACCTACTCATTCTCAATTTATCTATCTTTTTCATCATACCGCATTTTTAATCTATCTGTTATTATTTGAAATACTCGATCCGTCCGTTATCCGGCTGTTTTTCCATCGCCAGGCGTAACCCGATGATTTTCTATGCAAATATAAAGAATAGAATTATATAATGAAAGAAAGGCAGATTATAATAAACAAGACATCTTATTTTGCCACTTTTTTATATCATCTAAGGGACTATTTGCCCATCAGGGTACATTACCCACATAGAATTTACCCCTTCACCGGCTTCACCTTTTTCAATCAAACTCCCCATTCATCGATGATACAGGGTGAAGGCAGGTCCGGTTTTCTGAATACGGTGTTTACCGTCCGTATGCTCGGTGCTCACCACCCGTATGCCTGAGGTTTACGAAACGTATGCACGGTACTTGGGAGACATTTGCACCGAAACCAAAGAGACGGAACGACCCTTCACCCTGTATTGCCGATGAATAAAGCGGCTAAGCAAAAAAGTGAAACCGATGAAGGGGGTAAAAAAGATACTACATCTTTTCACGTAAGAAGAAAATTCACGAAAGTGCTGCTGATTTTGGCTAACACTGTCACTACTTATTTTGTACAACTACTACCTGGTTCCCAGATACAAAAAGAACATTCCGATCAATACTAAAATAAGGTCAATAGCTTTACTTTTTAAATTCTTCTCACGGAAGAGCAAGGCTCCGAAAAGGAAAGAAACCACTACACTGCCACGACGCACCATTGATACGATGGAAATCATAGAATCTTCATAACTCAAAGCATAGAAATATACAAAATCCGCAGCACAAAGAAATATGGAAATCAGAATAATCGTCCAATCCCAACGGAAAGGAGTAGTCGTTTTACGCTTCGGCCACCAAAGCAGTGCCAAGATCGGACACATGATAAGCACCTGATATACATTATACCATGACTGCACCAACATCGGATTGAGATGCTTCATCAAATACTTATCATACAGCCCACTCACGGCCCCCATCACTGCAGCCAACACAATAAAGAAAATCCATTTATCATGTTTGAAATCGATCCCTTCCTTTTTTCCCGACCGACTCAGCATAAAGAAGGAGAGAACCGCCAGCATCACCCCGATCCATTGATAGAGATTCAGACGTTCTCCGAATATCAGCATTGCACCTACCAGCACCATTACAGGACGGGTAGCATTGATGGGCCCCACGATGGTAAGCGGCAGATGCTTCATTCCGAAATATCCGAATATCCAGGAAGAGAGCACGATAAACGATTTTATTATAATGAATTTGTGCTCTTCCCAACCGACAACAGGAACTTCAAACATCGTCCCTCCCAACAAATCCGGAACATATACAGACAGGAGAATGAAAGGCAGAAAAATCAGACTGGAAAAGATCGTGTTCAAAAACAAAACCGGAAGCACGGCATTGTCTCTCAGAGACTGCTTCTTGAACACATCATAAAAACCCAGCAAAGCTGCTGAAAGGAAGGCGAGTAATAACCACATGAAGTAAAATTATTTACAATTAGACGATTAAGAAATTGACGATTAGACAATTGACGGTTTACGATTGGAGACGCCACGTTACAGATACCATGTTGGATGATTGTCAATGGTGAGAGCTATGTTTTGACAAAAAGGGTGTCGGGATACTCGACATCAACCAAAAAAAGGGCATGGCCGGGTACCGAAGTGCCGGCTTTGCAACGATCCTGCTGTTCTATGACATTCCGAAAACCCTCTATGGACAACTTTCCACGCCCCACTTCAAGAAGCGTACCGACTATTGCACGCACCATGTTCCGCAAAAAACGATCTGCTTGAATGGTAAAGACCCAAGTCGTATCATCCACCTGAGTCCATTCGGCATGCATTATTTTGCATAGATTGGTTTTCGCATCCGTATGCAATTTACTGAAACTTGTAAAATCCGAGTAATCAAACAAAGTAGCGGCTGCCCGGTTCATCCGGTCAAAATCGAGCACGCTATGCACACGATAACGATACTGACGGTTAAAAGGGTACTTGGCAGTCGTCACATAATACTTATAGGTACGTGCCGTCGCATCAAAGCGCGCATGCGCATCTTCTCTCACCGGACAGACTTTAAAAACGGAGATATCCGGAGGCAACAAACGGTTCAGTTTTTCCGTCACAGCCATTACATCCAGTTCTTCCTCATTATCAAAATGGGCCACCATCAGCGAAGCATGTACTCCGGCATCGGTTCTTCCGGCTCCCACCACCTCTACTTCTCTTCGCAAAAAGGTAGACAATGCTTTCATCAGGCACTCCTGTACGCTGCATCCATTGGGTTGAATCTGCCAACCGTGATAGTTGGTTCCGTCATAAGCCAAATAAATAAAGTATCTTTGCACGCTTTCTATCCGATTATAAGTTTTCGCGTGCAAAGGTAATTATTTTAATCGAAAATCAGGAATTATCCGTTGAATTCGCATAGGTGGAAGGGGTTGTACCAAATGCATCTACAAAATGTTTCCGGAAAGTCGGTATATCATTATAGCCGACCATTTCGGTCACTTCCTGCACGGCATATACCTTCTGCTTCAGCAACACGGCCGCCTTACGCATACGCACTCCCCTTATCAGCTCTATGATTGTAAAATCCGTGCTCTGTTTTACTTTACGATACAGAGTGGGTTGGCTCAAATACAACACATTTTCGGATAACTCGAAAAGTGTAAGTAACGGTTCTCCCTTGGCTCTCTACTACTATACCGGAGAAAATATTGCTCCGGAAACGACCAGAAGGACTACAATAAAAATAACAGCGACTTCAGGACGGAATAGCAAAACGTATACAATAGAATTAGGTGCCGATTCACCTAATGTTGAAAACAGAAATTATTCGATCTATCGAAATAACAGCTATACTTTTAATATTAATCTGAAATAAAATATGACACTATATACTATGGAAATACTTGAAATTCTATCCAGAGAATCGGAAAATACACAACATGTGTATGTGTACGAAGAAAATGGCCGTTGGTATGCCTATGGACGTTCAGCACAATTAGTCAAATATTTGCTTGCAGAACTTTTGAAAATCAAGCAATTTGTCAATACCACATACGACATTATACTCGACCGTGTGGAAGTTGACCTGACAACACTCATCGAGAGATGTCCTATCACATTGTGTTCCGACTCGGAAATGGTGATAGAATGTCCCGGAATATAACCGGTCGACAGAAAAAAGAGAAATAGAAATTCCCTTTTTATAGAATATATTGTTTGTTTTGTTTGTGTTCCTCACCCCACTTACAGTGTTGTCTGTGAAGATAGCGGTAAGCGGGTGGGGATTTTTTCGCAAAATGTATTGTTTCGTATCTTCCAAACACGTATATTTGGAGGAAATAAAATACAAAACAATTAATCAATTCGCCATGAGTAGTAATATTTTTCTAATCATCGCACTTGTCACGACAGGCATTTTCGCTGTACAATTCGTCCTATCCATCTTTTTCGGTGATATAAATGCCGATGCAGATATTGACACAGACATCAGCAGTGTAGTGTCTTTCAAAGGTTTGACACACTTCGGTATCGGTTTCGGATGGTACATGTATCTGCAACAAGACACAGACGTGATTTCGTATATAGTCGGCATACTCGTAGGGCTATTGTTTGTTTTTGCTGTGTGGTATCTTTACAAAAAGGCATATCAATTGCAACAGGTAAACCGTTCGGAGAATACAGAACAACTGGTAGGACGCGAATGTACGATTTACTTTAACCAAGGCGAGGGGAAATATACCGTGCAGGTGAGCCGGGACGGTGCCATGAGAGAAGTAGACGTCATCTCCGAAACTTCCAAAGTCTATCGGACAGGAGACAAAACAATTATCGCTGCTTACAGAGAGGGAACGCTGTATATTAATTAAGGGAGATGGGAGAAGGGAGAATGGAAAAGTACTATGCAGTGTAATAGCGCAGCAACTTTCAACTTTCAGCTTTCAACTAAACAAGAGCTTTCAACTGAAGAGAGGGAAAATTAAAAGATTAAAATAAGTTGAACATTAAACATTGACAATTGACATGACGCAGGAAATGATGATTATGGCTGCTATTCTGGTGGCGGTGATTTTATTTACATTCATCGGGATTCTATCCCGCTACAGAAAATGTAAGAGTGACGAAGTATTGGTAGTTTACGGTAAGACAGGAGGAGACAAGAAGTCGGCGAAACTTTATCACGGTGGAGCGGCTTTTGTATGGCCTATCATCCAAGGATACGAATTCTTGTCGATGAAACCATTGCAGATCGACTGTAAACTCACAGGAGCACTGTCTGCGCAGAATATTCGCGTGGATGTACCGACCACTATTACTGTGGCCATCAGCACAGATCCGGAAGTGATGCAAAACGCGGCGGAACGTATGCTGGGACTGACAATGGACGACAAACAAAACTTGATTACGGATGTAGTATACGGCCAGATGCGTCTGGTGATTGCCGATATGACGATTGAAGAGCTGAACTCTGACCGTGACAAGTTTTTGTCGAAGGTGAAAGACAACATCGATACGGAATTGCGCAAATTCGGTCTGTACCTGATGAATATCAATATCAGTGACATCCGGGATGCCGCCAACTATATCGTCAATTTAGGTAAAGAAGCGGAAAGCAAGGCATTGAACGAAGCACAAGCCAACATCGAAGAACAGGAAAAACTCGGTGCGATCAAGATTGCCAACCAGATAAAAGAACGTGAGACAAAGGTTGCAGAAACCCGTAAGGACCAAGATATTGCCATCGCCGAAACGAAAAAGCTGCAAGAAATTTCCGTAGCCAATGCCGACAAAGACCGTATCTCGCAAGTGGCAATAGCCAACGCGGAAAAAGAATCACAGGTGGCCAAAGCAGAAGCTGATAAGAACATACGCATCGAACAGGCAAATACGGAAAAAGAAAGCCGTATTGCGGAACTGAACTCCGACATGGAGATAAAACAGGCAGAGGCTGGCAAGAAAGCGGCTATCGGACGAAATGAAGCACAAAAAGAAGTGGCCAAATCAAATGCAGAATTGGCCGTAACACAGGCAAACGCCGACAAAGAGGCCGGAGAAGCCAAAGCCCGGAAAGTAGAATCATCGCTGAAAGCAGAAAAAATAGTACCGGCAGAAGTAGCCCGTCAAGAAGCTATCTTGCAAGCGGAAGCCGTGGCAGAAAAGATTACCCGTGAAGCGGAAGCCCGTGCTAAAGCTACGTTAGCGCAAGCGGAAGCAGAGGCCAAAGCGATCCAGATGAAACTGGAAGCCGAAGCCGAAGGTAAGAAACGTTCGTTATTGGCCGAAGCCGAAGGATTCGAAGCCATGGTGCGTGCAGCAGAATCCAACCCTGCCATTGCCATCCAATACAAGATGGTGGACCAGTGGAAAGAAATTGCCGGTGAACAGGTAAAAGCGTTCGAACACATGAATTTGGGAAATATCACCGTATTCGACGGTGGAAACGGTGGAACCAGCAATTTCCTCAATACACTGGTGAAGACGGTAGCACCCAGTTTGGGAGTACTCGACAAACTGCCGATTGGTGAAACAGTGAAAGGAATCATAAACCCGGACAGCAAAGAAGAAAAGAAAGAGGAAAAACCGGAAGAAAAAAAGAAATAAACGGATTCTGAATTCCTTTTTCATATAATTCATACATCATAAACCCTTTCAAAAGAAGAACGTAAAAACCGTTCTTCTTTTTTTGTTATTCACCGAATCTTTTCACGCAAAAAGTTTATCTTTGTGCCCACAAAATAAAAATGGAGTTTATATCTATGCGCTTTCATCATCATTATCCTATCTGTCTATTTCTGTCTATCGTACTTATCAGTTTTACCGGATGCAAAAAGAAAGATATGTCGCTCAAACTGAACGAGCCACGCAACATCAAAGGAGTCATCAGCTACAAACGCTCTTTCGGGGACTTGAACGATATGCATCTCAAAGCAGCTCAAAGTCTGGGAATCTGCCCGCTTGCTTCACGGGAAGAGGCAGAACGGATGAAAGAAAAATTAGTGCAGATCAGAAACAACGAACATTACAGCGTCGACTCACTGACACACTCCATTCCATTTCTCATTCCGCGCGCCGGTGCTCTATTAGACACGATAGGTGTTAACTTCCTCGACTCGCTCACTTCGAAAGGATTGAATCCTAACCAGATAGTAGTGACTTCCGTGCTCCGCACAGAAGATGATGTGAAACGTTTACGACGCAGAAATGTAAATGCATCGAAAAACTCCGCCCACTTTTATGGAACGACTTTCGATGTAAGCTGGAAACGTTTCAGAAAAATAGAGGACGAAGACGGGCGTCCGTTACAAGATGTATCTGCTGACACTCTAAAACTCGTACTTGCCGAAGTTCTGAGAGATTTGCGCAAAGCAGACAAATGTTTTATAAAATATGAATTGAAACAGGGATGTTTCCACATTACAACCAGATAAGAAAGAAGTTACAGATATACAACTTGTAATTAAAATATTTCCGTCCCAACATTCAAAGTATCCAAACCTTTCATTAAATTTGCGGATATTTTTCTTTAATACAATTCAATGATAGAGAAACTGATTGTTCTGGAGGATATCGATCCGGTAATCTTTTATGGCGTTAACAACGCTAATATACAGTTAATTAAAGCTTTATATCCGAAGCTACGTATTGTTGCCCGTGGTAATGTCATTAAAGTGATGGGTGACGAAGAAGAAATGTGTGCTTTCGAAGAAAACATCATCAAACTGGAAAAATACTGCGCAGAATACAACTCACTGAAAGAAGAAGTAATTATTGACATCATCAAAGGAAACGCTCCGCCGGCAAACCGATTATTCCCCGTAGCGAGAATCAACTGAAATTAGTGGAAGGTTTCGCCAAAAACGATATGGTATTTGCAATCGGCCCTGCCGGCTCGGGAAAGACATATACTGCTATTGCTCTGGCCGTTCGTGCGCTGAAAAATAAGGAAATAAAAAAAATCATTCTCAGCCGCCCTGCTGTGGAAGCCGGAGAAAAGTTAGGTTTCCTGCCCGGTGACATGAAAGATAAAATAGATCCGTACCTGCAACCGCTCTATGATGCTTTGCAAGACATGATTCCGGCTGCCAAGCTGAAAGAATATATGGAACTGAATATCATCCAGATTGCTCC